>Ga0302307_10000160_pt1 | contig 56588 bp, 108 predicted proteins | sample III_Palsa_E3_2_FD_200530 | JGI IMG/M metagenome (GOLD analysis project Ga0302307, IMG submission 200530) | Peat permafrost microbial communities from Stordalen Mire near Abisko, Sweden - III_Palsa_E3_2 | ecosystem: Environmental > Terrestrial > Soil > Palsa > Peat permafrost | place: Sweden... | reverse complement strand
CGTCTTGCAGGGGTCTGATTTTGATATTGCTCATCTGTCTCTCACTCTTATACGTGTCACTTTATTTACTGTTCAACTATATTGTTGACAATCTCACCGCTGAAGCGCCACTCAAACCTCTTGGCGTCCATCAATTCTTTGAAGAAGAACACGGGAGAGATTGCTAAGGGCATTCCCTTTTTCTTTTTAACAGAAGGAGTGAAGCACGAGAAAGTTTGACGCATGCACTCACCATTGATCCAACTTGTTGCTGTGTTGAACCATACATCTATGTTGGTATTCCTGTCATCTATCTTTGGGAACACGATGGTGAACCACCCATAAGGTTCGGGTCGTTCGAACTCAAGTTCCTCTTCATCACTTTTCCACAGGCTCATTATTCTCGTCCTTGTTGACCGGAAAAATATACTTGACCTTATCCATCACTTCGTTGCAAACAGGACAGGTACCAATGCTACAACATTGCATGAAATGCTTCATACCCGAACCATCTCGATGACAATCACAATTGCAGAAGACCATCGGACACTGAGATACTATAGAAGGACTACGGCAATGTCCTGAACCGAAGAGGATCACGTTAGTTACCTTTGATGAATTCCTGCAAACCAGTTGTTTGACCACTCTCTTTAAGCTTGAAGCCATTCTTTGCAGAGACATAATTGACCTGTGATACGAATGGGCCAGATCCCTCATAGATACCATATAAGGCAGTAGCTTCTTCAAGAGGAAGGAGAACACCTACATCGACCTTATAAGGATCAGCCACAACTACCATTGAGCAGAGTTTATATTGCTCTCTAGGGAACGCAGTCTTCCACGTATCATTGATGAAGAATTTCGCCACATGCCCTTCAAGATCTCCAAGGATCAACGTAACCTTGCGAAGAGTCATGATACGGTTCTGAAATTCTTCATACCCTCTTATTGTTTTCTTTTTCACGATATCCGTCTCACTCATCTTTTTCCTTTAAATCTTCCTCGGTCTCTTCGACCTGTTCTCGATATTGTTGGAGCCACCGAAGCTCTTTAATAGTTGGCGTCCACCCAGCAGTATTATGGCGCGGATTACCGCAACCAAGACATGAACATAGCTGAGGCGTAGAAACGACCTGACCCAGTTGACGTGCATCCATCTCAACGGGAGAAATAGGAGGATGATCCAAAGATGAAACGTGATAATTATTAGGATAGCCCCAATAAGTACGTCGTTTATGTTTAAGGCGTTGAACATGATGGCGACGCTCCGCCCTTGACGATTGACGCATGATGATTCTCCAACCGAACTCGCCGAGGAGGACCAACGGCTCCGAAGTTCGGGATGAAGAATACGCCAATGTTATGATTGTTCATTTTGAATCTCCAAATCTTACCCAAGAAGTTTAGCTAACTTCAGAAACATAAACATTACTGCTATGGATAGGAAGAAGGTTCCATAGGAAAGTACTGCAATGGATGCTGGGATGGCCCCCTTCTCTTTGTTCCTAACTATTGTGGCTAAGGCAATGCCAGAGCTTAAGATTGAAGCCACAAGGAAGAGGTAACAAATGAGTGCAAATCCCTGACTATTAGTCATTGCTTTCTCCAAATCTCACAGGAGGATTCTCCAACCTTGCTTTTACTTCTTCATACGTGTCTTCAGGAATCATAGCAACGAGGATCACCTGGTATATGCATCGAGCAAAGGTACTGGTGGTATTTCTGACCTTTCCTAAACCGGTGGTGGGACTGATACACCAATGGATGTCAATCAGTTCTGGGAACATGTTCTTTCGGCGTATCAAACTTATCACCCATCTCGTGCTTCAAAACCAGGTAATGAATCTTACCCTCGAGATCGATCAAATCTTTTAGTGTCACCTTTTTGTGGGCATTTACCCCAAGCAGGTAGTCACATTCATCCATGTAGACGGTGTATTTCCCATCTGGTTCCTGTACTACGCCGATACTCATCTTATTCCTCGTCTTCATGACTTGCCATGATAAGATTGTCTGCCTTAGCCTGTTTCATCATGTCATTTGTTCCCGTCCCACCCGGGAACACGTAGCAGTGTGTTGGAGCACAGAATTCTAACATCCAACCATTGCGAATTGGTCCAGCAGAATTTCTGTAGTAATCCCACGAAGCATCCATAGTGATACAAGGAACTCCATGCTTTAAACACCAATTCTTGGCCAAGGTATCCAAACCGCGGGCACCACCATTTATGACTACAAGAACTCTTCCAATGGATTTGGCTTTGCGGTTGTAACGCTTAAGCACTAGCGCAACGAATTCTTCGTCGTTATAGTCGCGACCTCCAGTAACGAGGAGGCGTAGTGCCAAACGTTTCTCTTTCAATTTCCTAACTTTTCCCACGCCTCCTCCGCTTCCTGCAACTCCAACCTTGCTTTGGCGAAGTCAATCTGTGCAGTACGTAATCTCGAATACTCAGGATAGATTTGAGGTGACACTTTCTTCAAAGAACGAATGTGCTCCTTGGCATCCTTAATTATCGCATCGAAATCCATTACTGAGCCTCCTCGTCCTTACTACGGTCATGCTCGATTGCCTTATCGGGATCAATCGTTCTCCAGTCAGGCCACTTGCGCTTCTCGTTCTTGGTCTGCTTAGCAATCAATGCTTCGATGACTTCGAGTGAAGTCCGACCAGTACGCATTGCCCCATCCAATGCAAGAATAATTACGTCTACCCACTCTTCAAGATCAAGAGGATCCTTTTCGATCTCTACCAATTCTTTCCTGATATGATCGAGAACACTCGCCGTCTTTGTGCCAGGACCAAAGATTCGTTGAGAGAATTCATACTGACGATTCAGGTGCGAGTGTAGATCAAAGGTTACTCTGCCTGTGAAATCCGGACTCTGCAGTTCAACCCATTCATGCTGAGACCGAGATTCCCTGGTTAGCCAGGCAATCCTCACAGCTTCCTCACCAGCAAGACCCTTCGCACTCGGCTTGTTCCTGATAGCAAGTTCTTCCGCGGTCATACCAATTACGAATTCGTCTAGTGGAAGCGCACCCCAGACTATTTTCCTTTCACCTGAATCGTCATCCATCACTCTACTCCTAATAGGTATTAAGCAAATCGCAGACTAGAGTAACCCAAGTGTCACCTAGGGCAGCCTGCACCACCTTACTATCCACAGCCTGCTTTAGTAGGTTAACCATCATCTGTTCTCTTCGTCCTCTTTGTCTCTCTTCAATTCTCACTACAGTTCTTTTTATATCATCCAAGGACCATCGGATATCATTGCATTCTTGTCCCATTTAGTTCTCCACCTCAGCTGTGTAGTATTGCAGGACCTTACCACTCTCATCCACGGTTTCCACTCTAACGTCGTATCCCCACAGATACGCCAGATGTTGCACAGAATCTTTCGCGGGATCGTCTTTAAGAAGAATCTTATTCTGCGTCTTGTTCTGTACGGTTAGAAGACGATTGCCTTTCATGTCTGCACGGACAACCATCATGTTCGGCATGCGGTTTTCCATACGATACTGCTGACTCAACATCGAACGAATCTCTTTATACCCAGGATCGTTGTGAATCTTATTCACCAGATAGTGATCCTCGTCTGCATCATCCGTCAAGGCAAACATGCGGAAGTCACGCATAACCTTTGGGCTAAGGTACTGAAGAATGAACGACTCGTCCTTGAAGTTCATCATGGCGAACAGGCATTCTTCCTTCCAATCTTTACCAACCAGATTAGGGAACCACTCACGATCTTCATCTGTGGGTTCCTCGCACATCCGTTTGATATCCTTGTAGATAGAAAATCCAAGTGCATACGGATTCAGGTTGGGACTCATTGGCTGTTGAAAAAGGACCTGCGAATGCGAAGTCATGCATTCAAGCAACGCACCTTCCGTAATCTTTCCCATCTCATACAGACGATTGAGAATGTAGTAGTGAGTGAATGTCGCCCATCCTTCATTCACCACCTGCGTCTGCATCTGCGGGTAGAAGTACTGCTGGATTGTCCGTACAATCCGAAGGATTTCACGCTGCCACGCCTTCAGATTAGGAGAGTTCTTCTCAAGGAAATACAGGAGGTTCTCTTCCGGCTCTTTGAGATCACCACGATCCTTGTCCTTAGCTTCATCCTCCCGTTCATCCACTGGGATGAGATCATCATACTGTGAACGCTCACGCTCCAGCGCTTCCAACAAATCCATGCGACGCTTTTGTTCCTGGTCTTCCGTCAAAGTCGACTGACGTTTGCGGCGATCGAACGACATGTAGCGAAGTGCATGAGCTGAGTCGAGAATCTCTTCGACTTCATCCAGACCATAACGCTCTTCACACTGACGAATGTAGTTGCGCGCAAAGATCAGGTAATCGACAATAGCCGTTGCATCCGTCCAGTGCTTGAACAGATAATTCATGTTGAAAACTGAGTTGTGTCCAACCGAAGCATGGGCCAATACGAGAGTTTGCATAGCAGAGCTGTTCTCTTCCATGCAGTAGGCGATGCATGGATCGCTATTGATAACGATCTCATAAGCCAGACCCATGTTACCGCCCTTGTACGCTTGCTTTTGCTGAAGATACGACTTGCCGTTCGACCAGTGATGATAGTGAATCGGCATTCCTACCGAAGTGTAGGCTTCAAGCATTTGATCGCTGGTGATGATCTCAACCTGATTACGCATGAGCTTGAGGCCGAGCTCTTCCTTGCCAATGTCTTCACAAAGACGAAGGGTGTTCTCAAGCATCTCGAATGTCCACTCAGAAGTGGTGAACAGGTAATCGGGCTTGATTGTCTTGATAGCGGATTTCATTTCCAATTCTCCTTACGCCATATCCTTGGTGAACAACTCTTTAAACACCGGCCAGATTTCCGAAGGTTCATCCGCGGACACCATACGAATATGGTTGTGTCGTTCACTCACCTTTTGATAGGCGTTCCACAACGTATCTCCTTCGTCCTCGTCTTCTTCCGTAACCTGAAGATATGCAAAGTATTGCAAGGTAGACGCCATACCATCCAATGCCTCGACAACCTTCTTGTTGTCATCTGTCCAGTTGTCACCGTCAGATGCATGACACATGTAGATGTTCCAATCAGAAGGATTGTAACGATCTTTGATGATCTTAGCTGCGAGTTCAAAGATTGGACTTACGACTGTACCACCTGATTCTTGATCGTAGAAGAATTTTTGTTCGTCTACTTCTTCCGCACGCGTGTGATGACGGATGAACACGATATCAACCCTTTGATTGTACTGCTTCATCAACCAGACATATAGCAAGAGATAGAATCGTTTTGCCAGATCCTTTCGATCCTCATCCATCGACCCAGAAACATCCATACAGCAAATCATCACTGCCTTGGTGATCGGCTCAGGACGCGGTGGATAGTTGCGATATCGCAGATCAATTGTATCAATGAGCGGGATACGTTTCTGTGCGATTTTCATTTCCTTCAATGCATCTTCAACTAGTTCTGCATCGAATTGTGTTCCACACTCCTGTGCTTCCTTGAGATCCTCTTCAGCTTCTTCGATGTCTACATTCGAAGGACGACCCAATGCCTTGTGACGTGCGAATGCGAACTTGTAAGTCTGGCGAATATCCAGCTGCGAAGGATTACCCGTGATAACGAAGCCCGCGCGTTTGCGAGTGACCTTCGTGATATCCTTCATCGTCTTCTTCATTAGATCAGGAAGACCCAAATCCTCGAACAAGATATCGTAGAATTCCTCTGGAGTCAGAATGAAGGCGAAGTCATCATTGCCAATGCTTGGATCATCCGATCCTTGAGTACCATTACCTCCACCTTCCTCAGGACGTGCAATCGTGTCACCTGGAATCCATTCTTTGTTCCCGGTGTAGACGCGATCACGGGACCCGGATTCCCTGTCGTTCTCAAACGTGGGTTCATTCATGTCCTTGACTGGAACACGAATGCGACCCTTCTCCAATGACTTGATATCGCCAGTAGAGATTGCCTTCTTAACTGCTTCACGAATCTGAGATTTAGCCCGACGAACAAACCTCTGCCGGTCTGCCGAGGTCTTAGACTGCGATTGTGGTCGTGCATCAACAATAGTCCGACTAAACATTTTCAACCCTCCAGTTGAGGTGACGATCTACCCGTCACCCGGTTTTATACCGCCCATCAAATATTTACTACATCACCTGTTCTTTCGTGCATTATGAACATCTTCTGTGCGAAGCCATGGACCCGGGCAACCACCCCAATCCTGATATGCATCGCTAAGTCCATAAACCAATGCCACTGACCTTTGTACCAACCCAACCTAGTCAGGATCAAGCCCAAGAAGAAAATTGAATATGCGGCTGGCCAGGCTACGAGCTTCCGGATGATCTTCATATTTCCTCCCACTGTCCTTCTCGTACTTCTTGATAAGATATCTAAGTTGCTTTTTCCTACGCTCTTGCTTCTCTTCCATCTCTGAGAATCCAGGTACACCACAACCCGGACAACAGATGCCACCATTCTGCCAGAAATCTTCCTCTAGATTAATCATCTCTTGCTCGGTGCGCTCAATAACATGGTTCAGACGAGAGATTTCTTTGCGAAGAACACTCATGGATTGACCCACTTGATAATCAAGGACAGGAAGAGACCAAACGCTACACCTATGATCCACATTCCTACTCCGAATCTTGCCCCGTCTTGATTCATCCAATTGAAAATCTTATCAATTGTTTCCATGGTGGTACCTATGAAATTCGAAAACAAAAAGGAAAAGGGCAGCCTAACTTAAACAGGCTGCCCCCTTCACAACTTACAAGACTACGTACTACACTTCACACGGTACTACAGGGGAACTACCCGGTGCAACTACAATCTTAGTTAGCCTTGCGTGCGCGGCTGAACCATTCGACTACACGACGAACTTGACGTGAGGTGTAGCCGATCTTCTCCATACGCTCCACGAACGAGTCGTGATCCTTCTGCAGCTTCACTTCCTTCTTCGTTTCGAACGAGATCACCGGGAGGAGTTCGTCCAGAGAAGCGCTCATCTTGCTTTCGATGACCTGCTTCATCTTTTCATACGAATTCCAGCGCGGCATCTTGCCACCATTACGAGCTTGAACGCGCAGTACGAACTGCACGACTTCAGGGCGGAAATCCTTCGGGTTCGCGATACCCGCCGGCTTTTCGATCTTCGACAGCTCCTGATCCATCTCTGCCTTGTTCATTGTCGAACCGGTGTTATCGTCCTTGAACGTCGAATCCTGGCACCAGGCATCTGCCAACTGGATATAACGTTCGAACAGGTTCTGGCAATAGTCTTCGCTATTCTCGATGAATGCCTTCTGGATGTCCTTCGTCAGATCCTCAAGGTAACGTTGCGACATTTCCTTGACGAACGACTCGTACTTCTCTTCCTGTTCCTTCGACATCTGCTCGCGCTTGATCTCATTCTGCAGGACAACCATCAGCTGAAGCGGATCAGCTGCAACTTCTTCCGCATCGTTGTTGAATGTCTTCGACAGGATCTTGAATGCGAAGCGGGTAGACATCCCTGTCATTCCCTCAGCTACACCTGCGTGATCGCGATACTCACGCGTCGACTTTGCTCGCGGATCGATGTCCTTGAGGTTCTCACCGTTGTAGACTCGGACTTTAGAAAACAGCAGGGAATTCTCCGGCTCCTTCAGCCGTGTAGAGATCGACCATTGCGCCAGGTACTTCAAGGTCTGCGGTGCAATCGGCGACTGTGCCAATGACGAAGCACCAAGCATCTTCTTGTAGATGTTGATTTCTTCATCAACGCGTTTGCAATACGGTACAGACACAAGGGACACACGATCCAGGAAAGCCTCGTTGTTCTTGTTGTTCTTGAACGTTTCCCATTCGCTTTCGTTCGAGTGCGCAACTACTACACCACTGAACGGAATAGGAGGAAGCGCTTCGGTACCAACGTAGTTACCTTCCTGCGTCGCCGTCAGCAACGGGTGAAGAACCTTGATAGGTGCCTTGAACATTTCCACGAATTCGAGCATGCCCTGATTGGAGCGGCAGAGGCCACCCGAGTACAGATATGCATCGCTGTCGTTCTGGTCGTGCGCATCGATACGACGAAGGTTGATCTTACCAACCAAGGATGAGATGTCCTGATTGTTTTCATCCCCCGGTTCGACCTTCATGATTGCCTGCTGGTTCAGCTTGGACGGGTACATCTTGACCACGCTGAAATCAGACAGATCACCATTAGTTTCCTTCAGACGTTTCAGAGCCCATGGCGAAGGGATCAGGTTCGTCAGGTAACGACGATGAATTCCGTATTCCTTTTCCAGACGTTCACCATACTTGTGAACCGGGAAGAGGCCGAGCGGAGATTCGAACACCGGGGACAACTGATTTTTGTAGCTCAGCACGTAGATGGGGTTGAGTTCCATCAGGTACTTCAACTTCTCTGCCAGACTCGACTTTGCAGAGCCTACCGGTCCAAGCATGTACAGAACCTGTTTGCGTTCTTCCAGACCCTGTGCTGCTGCGCGGAAGAAACCAACTAGACGTTCAATTGTGTCCTCGATACCGAAGAACTCTTCTTCGAACGCCGGGTACACCTTGATTGTCCGGTTGTCAAAGATACGACCGAGACGCGCATCTTTCGACGTATCCAGCATGCGCGGTTCACCGATTGCTTTCAACATCCGTTCCGCTGCCGTTGCGTAGAACGATTTGTCCGTACGGCAGTTTTCCAGATATTCCAGGACGCTGTACTTTTCGTTCAGCGATTGGTCGAAGTCCGATGCGAAAGAATTAAGAATACTCGACATTTCAGTTCCCTCTGTAGTGTCGTTGCGTGAATGATACCAACAAGGTTACACCAGTGCTACTTGAAAAATCTGTACGGACAAGACATGATACTTCCCTCTACAACATCCTGCCCTACCACACTATTTACTATTCTGGAAAATCCAGAGAACCACGAATTTTTGTCACGATGGATTGTGGGAGTCGAACCCACCTTTCCGGATCGACCCGGCGTTCACATCCGATCTACTATCACCATCGCTTTCAACGTCTACATGAACCGGCATTCCTGACTGAAGCTCGAGTGTGAGCCCAGGTTTGGATTAGTGTCATTGTTGACAACACTATTTACTATCCTTGGATTTCCCGATAAACCCACGAGAACCAGTAGGAAATGGCCACAGCTTTGTAGGATCACTTACTTTTAAGGCAACATGACCAGCTACTTCACCATCATCTATGATCTTGAACGAGTCTGGTATAGCTTTGTCAGGATGTTTCATTTCCTGCATCTCATCCAGGCGCATCGCAGCCTTCATGGTCTCTGGAGTAACTATCTTGGCGATGTTCTTCGTGTTGTCTCCGAAGACAAACGACTCAGGCATCCTGGAATCCGGAACAGGTTTTTCCCAGCTTTCGATGATCTCATTCGCGTCCTCATCGTCCGTCTCTGTTCCGTCTATCAGATTGAACCTGGCGCGATCAATTCTCGACTCAAGTCGAAAACTATACAGTTGCATGTAGTGACATTGCAATTCCATGTCGGTTTGCTCTTCCTCGTCGAGGGTGTGGAAGATAGGATTGTTGCGGATGAAGTCTAGAAGTTTTTCTATCCTGCCCGTCAGTTCGAAGAATTCAGCTTGCATACGCTGAACGTGCGCGGGGATTTCTTGGGTCATGTTGGTTCCTAAGTTTTGATGTACTGACAGGAATGCGGACCTTTTTGCCCGCACACGCAAATAAATCTTGCCGTAGCATTCTGCATCAGAATTTCTGAGCGTATCTCCGCCTCGATCAAAGCTTCTGTTATAGCAGCAATGAACTGTTCGGTGTAGATCGAGGGTTTTGATGGGTCGGACAGGGACGCAGCGGAGTGTTTGTTTGCGATGGAGATGACCGCGTAATCCGGCAACAGATTCTGTTTACTCGGTGGTAATGGGTTGGGAGGGTTTGCCATCTGGTTTTCCTTCTTGCGTTGCCGTCGCTTGAACCACTGGGTCGAGGATCCCCTCGTAGTTTTCCCGTTCATCCACGGTCTCCACAATCTCGATTCCCATGTCCGCGTGGATGAAGGACATGGCTTCAGCATTACGCCATGCCTTGTCTATGTCCTCCATATTAGCACGATCCATCAGAGCGAGAGAAAACTGGATGAAGTTCTGTAGCTTGTCCATATCAACCTCGTTCACCACGCCCTTGCGAACGTCACGGATAATCCGCATGGTGTGGTGACGATACAACTTCATGTACTTCTTGTGGTCGATGAAAGTTCCGTCCAGGCATTTGTTCTTCTGAGACTGAGCAACTATGCCCGGAGGAAGTACCTTCTGCTTTCTCTTACTCATCCCCACCCCTATGGTTTCAGGGCGAAAGATTCGTCCTTGGCACAATCTTCGTCTTCAATGACGTCACCAACCAGTTGGTGTTCAAAGCTGTTAATGTCGCCCGGGAACGCAGGATTCACACGTTGAACCCACAGTTGGTTACCGTAGGTCAAATAGTTTATGGCTTTAAGATTATTATCAACCAAGGTTTTCCCGACAACAGGACTACCGACCACAAGTTCCCGAGACGAAGGTGCTAGCATGTTGAGAGCTAACGACCTTGTAAACTCATCTTCCGAAAAACCAAGTAGGGATGACAGGTAAGATTCGATAGACTTCGAAAGGAAATCTACCATCTCACCACAAGCTTTGTTAACCTTTTCCTGATTGACAGAAGTGACCTTGACCTTCGGCCTAGTAGATTTGTCGATATTGGTCACCGCGAACCTCCCGAAGTTGATTAATCACACTGTTGCCGTCCCACTCAAGTTTGCGTTGAGTATTCAGTAGTTCAGTTTCCAGGTTACGGATCTTATTGATCTTTTCCTGAAGCACATACGAACCACCAGATATACTCTCCAGCATCTCGAAGCGCTGGCGCGCCATTTCAAGCATTGAGATTTGTCCCATCATGAGGTCGCACTGCATCTTCAACTGATCGAACGCTTCTTTCTCAACATATTCCTTGCAGATAACAGGTGCTGAGGTGATACTAGTATTGTCTTGGATTCCGATCACACCGTAAGTGCTGTCGAAGCTAAGGCCCTGCCCAACCGTAACACGACCAAGAGTGGGTGCTCCAGTGAATAAAATCTGACTCTGATCTATCTTTTTCCACCCCACCTTAACTTCACGTTCGGTCTCGCCTGCTACAACAGTTTTGACTGTGTTGTTAAAGGAACTAACCTTGATTCTTTTCTGCATGCTATACTACTCCTTAAGTTTTCTTACGCTTCAATTTGCTCTGGTTGATCTTCCTTCGGTAACGGCACATAACGAACGATTGCCTGCGCATAGCGAATCGTTGGAATAGTGGATGGCGGTAACATAAAACTCATCAAAGCTACGCCACCTTGCAGCTCCCAACCTTCATTCAGCCTTGCGGTGACCATTTCGCACAGATCCGTCTCTCCCAAATCGGAATGAAGGATACCATACTCAACTTGCATTTCTTCCAACGTTATTGCATTGTTAATGTAATCCACGCGTTTCTCCTTCGGTTGTCAGAAGATGACCTGGGATAGCCATCGAGGTGTGGACGTGCTTTTCATACATCTTCCTCATCTCTTCAAACGCCGAAGAAGGAGAAGAGGGAAAAGGAACGACTACGGTTTTCCATTCGAGATGGGTAGCCTGGAATTCGAGGAGGAAATGGTTTCCAGATACTGCACCGAACTCCGCTACCTTCCAGGAAGTGACTTTACACTGAAGACGCATCCTGCTCTCCTTGAACGTTCAATTCTTTCTGCCAGGTGTCGGTAACAGGATTCACCTTGTGTTCTACACCATTCGTATCAACAGCAGTTTGTGGTTGATCCACTGCATCGCTAGTGTCACTGAAGGGCTTGAGAACTTCTTCACCCGCAGGTTTGGAATCTTCATCAGACAAAACTAATGAATCTTGTAGTGCCTGTACTTCTTCATCCGGTGCAAAGCCTTCATCGCGTGCTTCGTTAGCTTGGGCTAGCAATTCAGCGTCCGCACTTTCTTCGGACTTCGAAAAAGCTTCACGAACTTCGTGCTCGATCAACGCCTTGGGCTTCCATTGAAGAACGATCTTGTCCTCAATGGTTCCAGTACAAGGAACGACTTCCAGTACATCTACGGTAACGAACGATGTTCCACCATCGTAGTTGACATATGAATCAGACTGGCAGTGACGATACACCACAGGAGATTCTTCAGGGTTGATCCACACATGACCCTTCTTCAGATCAGGGAACCCGATCGTCGTCCAAGCATCGTCGCTCTCATAATCCTGAGAACCATTCCACACCTTAGCCTGGATAAGGTTGGTAAGTTGCGGAGCAGGGAGGCAAGACTTCAATGCGGTAACGATGTTATAGACAAGCTGATTCTTCACCTGGTCGTCAGACGTAGTTGTGATACCACGCAGCTCATTCTTAACCAACTTGACGTACTCGCGGCGTCGATCATCCGCAAGATCGAACCAATATTTGAAGCCTTGCTTGCTGTACGCCATCTCCGCATCATGGATTGTCCTTGCGATGTCTTCGAGGGTAATAGCCCCACGAACCAGAACACCATTGAACGGAGCTTCACCTTCGCCATAGATGTGGAACGTCTGAACGTTCGGGGTCGTGGATACCACTGAGGACGATCCAGATTGTAGAGCCTTCTCAAACGCCTGAGCGGTGCTCAACAAGTCTTCCGAACTGGGATTGCCCTGCACCTGAACATGAAGGATTCGATGCTTTGGTTTTACTTCCTGTTTGGTGCTATCGATCATCTTTGATTCCGTTACTTCCTTGAAGTCAACGTCTTGAACATCTTGAGTACTCATATCTTATCCTTAGAATGGAATGAGAGAAAGCAGATCAACTTCCTCGATTAGGTTTGGGTTATATGGATGTTCCTTGAAACATCGGGCACCGACAGCAACTATATTAAAAGTATCATAAATTACAATGAACTCATGATTCCTGGATGAATCCAGCCCCTTCATACAAGTTGGAACTGGCTTCATGGTGTCCGGCAAGAACGGACGAATAATAAGCAGGATTGAATCGCATGCCAGGACAAATGAACTATAGGTTTTGGATACAGGTTCACTCTCGTAGCTAAGATCATTGAATCCTAGAAATTTATCCACCTGAAAACCAATATCTGTCCTAAACATCACAAACTTGTATCTGTCAGAAATTGCCATCTCATACTCCATGGAACATCTTATCAGACATCTTCTGGAATACACTTTTGATATGCGAGAAGATTGTATCGGCAAGTTTGCGCAGTGGATCATTAAGCATAGTCCACACGAAACTCAAAGGCCAACAAATGATCCAACGGGTGATACTCGCTTTATGCGCCGATACCTGGGGTTTGATCGCTTCAGAGATTTGATTTGGATTTTTATCCAAAGAATTATAGTCAACTCTCTTGTAGAAATTCAACTCTGAATCCACAGCATGATAAAGGCTTTGTAAGCTAGATGAATATTCATCCTTGAGTTCTAAGTATTTCTCTCTGACCTTAGAGAGAAAGAAATACCACTTACCAAAACTCCACAGCACACCTACAACAAGATATACCACAAAAGCTTCGATAGAGAACACCGGGTGGTTCACCAGGCCCGAGAAATGAACACCAAACTTCCAGCCAATAAGTAGAACAAGCAACGCAGATAGCAAAGTTGCAATAAACCAACCTTCACGTTTGTTACCTGGTGATTCATCTATTGCCCAAGCAGATAGGACAACGAGAACCAACACCAAACCATAAAACACAAATGGTATGAAGAGAAGAGATTCTACAAACGACATCCCGGTAAGGAATAACGCGACCATAAATGTCTCAGCTTAAAAGGGGATTAAGGAAAGGAGATCAACTACTTTACTCCCGTAAGTGACTTCTACAAACTGGATGATGGTGTCTTTGGAGAAAGTACAACCACGAACACTACTCAATTGTTCTATTTCATCATCAGGAAGATCCCACTCTGCTATGGCAAATTTCTTGGAATCGAAATTTGGATCCATACCATCTATCTGCTGGGGTCCAAAATAGACATCAAAATTCCATGCCTCTTCATCTGAGATTTCAGGACCACCCGAGACAGCATCGGTTAACCAGTCATCAAACGCTTCTTTGACAAAGTCTAGTCCAGCAAACCGGTTGCGAATGAAGGTGTCGAGGGTAGCTTCCATCTGATCTTCATCGAATGTAGCCCAAACAGTTTGACCTCCTCCACTATCAATGAACAACATTGAGTGTGGCGCCATCCAACTTCTATTGAAACGAAATTCAAGCTTCTCCAAAACCATCATGGTTCTCCTTAGAGATCATGCATCAACTGCAAAAGGTCTGGCTCAGTAGACCAGACCTTTGTAGGATCCAGTAGAGATCCAGGAACATAACCCGCTATCATCTCGTCAACCTTCCTCTTCCACTCGGCATCTTCCCGGTCTACAATTTCTTGCCAAATAGCCGAGGTGGGCTTGGGAGACATATAAACCACGGCGCCATAGCGTTCGATATCGAACTCTACGGGTTCGCCACCGTTATTTCGTTGAGCAGCATTCTTTGCAAACCACACGACCTGATCTTGAGACCTGCTCCAACCCAAGATTGCATGGCCGCTGGACTCGTACAGTTCCCAAGTATCAAGCCTTGAGTTGTAGTAAATGTTGAAACAGTTATCTTTCACCGCGGGCACCTCCTAAGATCGACATCAATATTTACTTTCCTAGAACTGACACAAATCTTTGGCCAGGTCGAGGAGATTTGTTCTTAAGCTTCCCCCATGGATACCAACTTTGGTCCACGTAGCTTCATCGATACGCACATGGGTAGGAGTGACAGACGATTCGTCGTAAGCTTTGAGACCCCAACCCAAGGTTATCAAACACTCGTGTGTATAGAAATTGTCCTTGGGCTGCACATAGTTATCAAAGAGTTGACGCCATGCGTAATCGGAAGCCCCACAGTTGCTGCCGATCTTGTGGTGCGACAACCATGCAAGGGTTACCAAAAGGTTTTCCCGGTCAATCGGATAGAAAGAATCATACAGATGGGATACTCCATTCGTATCCACCCACTTGGCATCGACATGAAAATCGCAGATACCAGATTTCTTAGGTTGAACAAGATACTGCATATTGGTCACTAGCATGTCAGTTTCCCAAGATGTCGTACATGAGATCAAGCAAGGCCGAACCATCCAGGCTCTTGTCATCTTTCCACGTTAGATCTAGTCGAACATTTGTGAGGGAAGTATGATTCAGAGGATGAATGTCCGGATCGATAGGGTCGAAATTGATGTCAATCCTGAATTCAACATCCGGAGGTAGATCATAGTAGTGGTTCGACAAATCACCAAGGACAGATCCTATATGATAGACAAGACTATCCATAGCCTCACCTCTTGTGAGATAAGTACCAAATGTTTGCGGAACTGTAGCAAGACCGAATTCCTGCTTGTACATGTACTTGACTACCCACTTTGACGCACTAGATACATCTGGGTTCTTCAATACCTTGAACGTGCATGTAACGTATTTCATCTTCATCCTCTACAAACATCATTCATGATGGATAAAAGATCAGGTGTTGTTTGCTGTCCATCATCACCAGGAACTTCAACTCTCATGCTCAGATTCTTCAATGCGGCATTACCACCTGGAAAGATGGGAGGTACAGGATCCCAGTTCAGGATAAAGTCGTACTCAAGATCTTTCCCTACTCTATCTATAGTAGAGAGCGCCATGGAGTAGCGAATGTCGTCAAAACAGCTTCGGACATGTCCAGCGAGGTATGAATCCGCCTGTAACCTTGAGCCTAAACTCGAACTAAAGTAAGTCTCTCGAGTTAGAGATCCATCCTCATAGATGTACTGATTAAGAATTTCCCAATGGGCTGCGTTTCGTAACATCCTAACTTTAAAAATACATCCTATGAGATCCATATGCTAGTCCTTAGGAACAGATATCATTCATGATTTGCAGGAGGTCTGGAGTGGGAACCACCGGACCCTTGTAAGGTACATCCAGAAGTCGGCAGCACATCTCAAGGTCTGCTTCGAAGTGAAGGTACAGAGGTGTTGTTTCATCTTTCATCAACTGAACAACCAAGGGATCCACAAGGGCGTCTATCTGATCTCTAGGATATCCAATACATAACATCAAGCGGCGCAAAGTCGTCGAAAGAAATCCACGAGGAGCTGTATCTAAGAGTTTCTGTGTAGCGTCATCATAGATTTCATAACCCGAGTAAGTCCCAGAGCTAGCGATGTTCCCTACTCGCATTATACTCCACTCACATTTTCTGATTGCCATTCTATACCTCAGTTAGAGCAGATGTCGTTCATCAACTGCAGGAGGTCCACGGTGGTTACATCTCCCACCATGTTGAGTCTTTTGAACTCCACTATAGGAAGGGTACTGTGCCCGTTTGGTACAGAAATTACGATGTCGAACTCCTCTTCGATATCGATACGCACCTCGGCACGTGCCTCTTCAAAAACCTGTTTTACGTCATAATTGGTCGCCACGGCTATCTCACTTATAAGCCACTCGTAGGCTCCGGCTTGCGTCGCGAAGGCACCGCGTTCGGGCATACCGAGGATGCCATCACGAGACACCAGAGTTGTACTCACGCTCCACTTTTGCGGGTTCGTAGATTTTCGAAAATGAACAAGGATCGTCATTGGTTATCTCCAAGGATATCGTGCATGAGTTGCAGAAGATCAGGTTGTGCAGCATGTTTGGTGATCTTGTACTTTAGGTTTGCAATATTTGGATAACACAACATGCTGGTGGTAGGAACTGGATCCCATTTCACTTGAAGATCCCATTCCTGTTCTCGTGGAATAAGCAGGACAAGACAAGACACCCTGTCGGCCTCGAGTTGGTCTGTACAACGACCAAAGGTTTCAACAAGATGACGCTCAGCTTCATCCCTACTTGTGAACTGACCTCTCATAAGATGACGAAGACCAGATGACTTTTCGGTGTATAACATCTCATAGAAAAGATGCCACAGGTCATTCTGCTTTCTGGCCTGGTAGACGCATCCACTACATTGATTCATTGGTTATCCCTGACAAATGTCTTTCATGAGTTGTAGAAGATCCAGGTCTTCCTTAGTCTGTGACTCGTCACAGATCACTTCAAAGGTTGACAGGCTAATATTGAACGCATGGAAACTCACCGTTGGATAAGCTACACCAAAAGTGTATGATACCTCAACGTCCAGATCATCGTAAGGTACGGAGTATCCATTAAACAGGTGTGAGCAATCGATGCCTAAGCATCTCGTTACATGATGACTTAACCACGACACTGCATGAAACTGATCTTTGAATCCGCGGGCGAAGGGCATGCCCAGGATGCCATCCACACTTATGAGAACCGAATCAAGGTCCCACCAGTTGTTTTGTTTGTCCTTCCGTATCCTGCAAAGTATCGTCATTCGTTGCTCCTCTAGGTTTAGGGATCGTTCATATTTACTTGTCCTAACGTCACTTCTTGTGCCCCAACATAAACTCTGCCCAACGCTCAACTGAAGTAATCAGAACCGCAGGCCTATCTGATCCATGGAAACAAATATCTTTGGTAGCTTTCCGAAAATTTTCGGCTTGAGATTCCCATGGTACTATAATCATTACTTTCTCATACATCGGGTCGAACCCGACGGATCTCCACCACTTATGAAACTTTGTCAAGAGTGAATCCAATTCCGGATCATACCCAGTACACAAGGCTGCTACCAAATTACCCGAAGAAGTCTTGCTAGGTTCTAAAAATATATTATGAGAAGCTAGTCCGCTGTCGCTCGAGAATAGTTGTAATTGTTCTGTGACTAATTCTTTCCGAATCATCTCATCCGCAACCTGTCCTCTTACAATTCTCTTTTTCGAATTTGGGTCGGCCACTATGGTGCGAACATTTACTTTGCGGTCTGAGATCTTCTTATTCCTTAACCTGAAATCCTGACCCAGAACCTGGATAAGTACGGATTCAAATGTTCTAGCTTGTGTTCTAGAAATGTTACGCTGGATCACATCTATCTGAACCTTATCGAATTCGTCAGGTTTAATACCCTTATGTCCTACCAGACTCCGCGCGCGTACAAAGTTCCCATTATCTTCGGTCCCTATTCCAACATAGATAGGTACGCCATCTACCCGATACATGTAGACGTAAGATTTTTCATTGTCCTTCATCCTAACCTCACGTAAGTTGGACTGGAGAAGTCTAGCTCAAGCTTTGACACTGCTCTCGCGAAATTGCTCTGCTTACGCTCAAGCTCCGCCGCCTTGGTTACCGACAGGCCGTACTTCTTTGCGCCTTCGGGTGACGACAACCATTCCTTCGCCTTATCCATACGATTCATATGCAGACCAAGCCTACCTTGGTGCATTATCAGATGTGCTATTGGACTCACCTTCAACTTGACGCCCAGTTCTTCCGCCCATCGAATCAACTTCGGGTCCCACTTCCCTGACCCTCTACCTTTCCTCTGCTCTATCTGCCTGGTCCACAGATCAAGTATCTCCGAATGTTCCGCCGCATAGACATTCGGAGCCACCGCCATGTACTGCAGGCAGGTACGATCAATGGCATAGTTCATTAGTTCCAGCACAACATTTTCCCACGACCCCTTTTCCTTCATCTTCATGTAGAGGTTACGCAATGTTACGTGCTTCATGTTCCATGCGGTGTTGAAGTAATAGCGAGAGATCGTCAGGTCAAACCGTATCCTGCGTTCAAGATCATCCACTAGTTCATCATCATTATCCGCCAGGTTGTCCTTGGCACGAAGTTCTGCCGCCTTATCGTACAGGCAAAGGTGCATCAGCTTGTGCCCTCTGTCGGTAGCCGACTTCGCCTTTGCCGCCAGGTTATACCCAAAGATATTCAGCCCCAAGGAATCTGCGAACTGTTCCCCAGATGACCTGGACAAACCAAGAGCTTCCAACAGAGTCACATACCGTCCTTCGTACTCCACCCTTGTCTCGTACATGAAGTACCACTTGTCCAGCAGTCGCCGAACTATATCAGAGTTTTTCACCTTGTCAGAGTAGACAGCAAATGCTATGGAAGACAGAACTATGTCCCCTCGTTGTACCTGCTTCCTCATCACCTCGACATTTACCCCCATGTCCTCGAAGTAATCCAGGATGAAGTTGAACACTTCCCTGATTTGCCGAACAACCATCAAGGATCCAAATGTGTTATCCCCAGTGAAGACCGACGCAGGATTCGTACGAATGTTGAAATGCCACCTTTTCTTACCTTTCTTATCCGCACTCATCTTTAGATCGAGGTAGATCGTTCGTTTGATTGGTAGATCACGACAACCCCGACCACTCTCGTTATCCCATGGATCCATTCGAGCAACAAGTTCATCAGCTTTCTTGGCTATGATTGTGATTTCCCGTGATTCCTCGATCGCTTTCCATAGGGCTTTTGGATTCTTGCAAACCACACGACCAGAGTCTAATGCTGGGTCATATTCGGTACCTATTGCTGCCCCATCCAACATTGCATATCTGTTCAACTTAAACTCCGTTTTGGTACTGTCAGTATTTGTTGTAAGTACCTCATATTTACCATTTCCTACGTTTGAGGATGTACTGTCAGTGGTTACTGTAAGTAGGTGGTGGTACTTACAGTGGATGTTGACAGTACTCTTGGGTACTTGTCGACATTTAGGTACTGTCACATATAGTATATTGTTACGTTATATCCTGGGGTACAGGAAGTACTTACAGTGGATGTTGACAGTACCTAGAAACAGTAAATATGGAGGTCAACAACCAGAGGAGGGAGTTATGCATTTTACGATTGAGGAAGGTCGGGAAGGACGTATCTGGAAGAAGGTTTACCAGGTGGATGAGGCTCGAATTCTCCACGATGTCCTAGGTTCAGATCCACGATGGTTGCCATCACAGAAAGGTTACCTGATTTTCTACCCCGTTCATCCTTACAACCAGTTCCTGTGGAACACCTACAATGCGGCAATGAATCACCTGAAACGTGAGCTGGAAACTGAGGGAATTTTTAATGAATGTATCCTCCTTCATGTTCTGCCATACGACTCTACGATATCAGGTGAAGCCTCGGCATTTCGTCAGTTAGCTCAGATGGAATTTCCGGGGTTTCGCAGACAGTCCAAACCATTGAGTGTACCTGCCCCTGCAGTCGGACACTTTCATGTACATAGGAAATTTACCGGGGTGTGGTTTCGGTTGGACAACAAACACCAGGCAGCGTCTGGACTAAAGAAAGATTTCCTGATAGATTTCCTGATAGAACAAGAGGAGAAACCTGTAGACACAAAAGAGGTTCCTGTTTTCGGAGTTAATCCTAGCCTGGAAGAAACATTGGGGACAAGAATTGAGCAGAAGCCTTGGTGGCAGGAAGTGCAGAGTTGGAGCATTGACGATCCTGAAGAGATTCTTCCGGAAGTAGTCTATGGTGATCCTTTGGAAGATGCAGACCCTACCTATGGCCTGATTCGTGAGTCTGCGTCGGATCTTTCGCTTCAATGTCAGCTGGCCGACACTCAAGAACAGGTAGAGAAGAGACGTCTAGCCGTAGAACCCCTTCTACATGCGCCGGGCAACATGTGGTGGGCGGATGAGGAGGAAAAGAGACAGTATGCGACCGAATGGATTAACGATCTTCATCGCGCACATGAGTATCTTGATGCGGGTAAACCATTCTTCACCGGCAAAGATTGTAGCGAACTTGCAGAGTTCCTCGAATCTTTGCTCGGGTTAGATTCTAAAAAGGAACAGCCGAAGTTTCCTGAACTGTCTCCCATGCCTGAGGTCAACGAATACTACCGTCACTACAATGGTGGGTTCTATCGTGTGACGAAGATCAGCACGATGGAAGCTACGGGTGTATCCTACGTTGACTACGAGTCAGTGTCGAAACTTTCGGACTGGTTGCGTCCTGTCTCAGAGTGGCGGGAATACGTGAAGCGAGATGGTCTGTGGATCCCTCGTTTCGAGCATGTAGATGACTCTGTGGTCGAACGTTCCTTCGGGTTCTGTGGAGAATGATATGGTAAATAACAACATACCGTTGTGCAAAGATTGCGTCCATCATATACAAGGTGCAATGACTGTTCATGGTCGGAAGCCGGATACCTGTGCGTACGCGGTAACCATGGAGCATAGAAGGATAGAGAAATCTTCCTACATAGATCTTGTAGATGGGAAGACGAAATACAGAGAACACCACTCTGACTACCTAACTGAATGTTCCATCCAACGTTCGGCAAGTTGGATGGAAACGAAATTGCTCAAACGTTGTGGTAAGGAAGGGCGTTTCTTTACGAAGAAATTCCAAGGCATTCCATTTTCTGGTGATCCGGAAGACGATCCTGTCCTTTTCTTTCCGCCTGACTTCGAAGATTACGTGTGAGGTCCAGATGATTTCCAAAACCTGGAACCAGGTTGAACTGCCAGGTAGACCGAGAGAGTTCTACGGATACGCTCAGGTAACAACATGGTATCTTTTTGGAGTTAGAATACTCCAGACCACCAGGAGGTAAGAATATGATGATCTGCAGAAAGACTATGTCTGAGTGTCCGACGCCCGGGATGTGCGCACCATTCCAGGGATGTGAACCTGCACCACAACCGGTACAGACTGGATGGAAATGTCCTGTATGTGGAACAGGAAATGCACCGTGGGCCTCGACGTGTCAGAACTTTATGTGTGGCAAAAGTTTTACCGTGACATGCGCAGCTGATAAAGATCCAAACGTGGTTGACATATCCTCTCCCGTTGACCAATCTCATATCTCATCTACAAATATAGATGCTGACATAGCGAGATTTGTTGACTCTGAGCTCCACGATCTTGTTGCCGATGTTGACAGTAAGGTGATAGTAGAAGGAATCAAGAAAGGATTAAGTTTGGCGAAGAAATCCATCGAACAGTTGGATAGAGAACGTCAGATTCATCCAGAGGATTTGAATCGTCCGATGTCGGACTTTCCCGAGTGAAGGTCTCATCCTGCGAGACCTGTGGTAGGAAGGTAGTTCAGGAAATACCCGAGCCATCGGATGAAGAAATCGACGAGGCTCTTAGGCAATACAAAATCAGAAACCCATACGAACATATCTATCTCTATTACCAGAGGCTTGCAGAGGATCGTTATCTCTATCCTAATCTCTCCGTCGAAGAGAGGAAGAATCGTAGAGAACTCGTTAAGATTGAGCATGATCGTATTGTGAAGAAGTATGGTAGTATCGAGAACGTTAATGCAGAATTAAGGAGTTTCCAAAATGAAGATCAAACTTGAGCTCGCAGCAATGTCGATGGCTAGGCACGCTGAGTATCATAAAGAGGTACATCCTGATTGGGGAACGTGGCTTCCGGGCAACCCAGACCAACCTGAGCAAACGTTGTATCTTAACCCGTGGAATCGTTTTCGCATCATCTATGAGCATCACTCTGAAGCTGGGTTCGGTCTACAGAGAAGTGAGGAAGCTGCGGAACAGGATATAGATATCTCAGCAAAAGATGCACGAGAGTTTACACAGAATTTCCTTGACATGATGGGTGACCACATGTCCATCTACAATCTTAACATCTTCATTGAAGAAATCACCAAGGCTAGGGATGAGTGGGAAAGAGAAAGACTCGCTGCCTTAGCTAAACTAGAGAACATGGGTCACTAACATGCCTGTCATTCCGTGCGACGAGGACAAACATGATTGGTTTGAATACTCGGATTCTTATACCGGCAGTGGCACTCATTGTTGGTCTTGTCGTAAGTGCGGCTCTACTTCTTGGAGCGATCCCAAAAAGTATCCCCTCCGAAACCGATACAGCATCCCAGTGGATACATCTGACAGCAAACGGCCTGACTTTACTTCCGTTGATGACGCGTTACGGTACCTTGAAGACATGACCGAGGAAGGAAGTTACGAGCGGCTAGCCCTCAACCTCATAAGAGATGAACTGGAGAAGAAATGAATCCCGTAGATCATGACATCAAAGGTAATCCTATCTACGATCCTTTGGACATGAAAATCGAATCATCGCCTCTTCCCATTCCCGGGATTAACAGCAAGCCTTGGTATGAGATGACGGCTGAAGAGTTGATAGCTTTGGGTCACAAGCCAGTAATGATTGAACACACTCCGGCAGAAGGATGGCATGAAGTTGAAGAATGAACATCCTCATAGCTCTGGCGCTAAATAAGCTTACTCAAACTTGTAACTAGAGGCGAACATGAAGAACACTTATCCCGCGTGGGCCCCTACTTTGTTTGTGATAACTCTCTTGCTTATAGCTGCTGTAATTTCTGGATGCAACGATGATGGACAGTATTGCTACAAAGGTCATGACCTAACTTACATAGGTATCGATGGCGCGCATCACGTAGAATCTGTTTGTGAAGATTGGCGGGACACGCATTTCAAGTATGATAACCAACAAGGAGCTAGCAATGTCGTACCTAAGTAAAGAAGAGATCATTAAGGAACTCGTAGCAAACCTCAAAGAGGATGATATCAAATTCCTCCGAAGCGAAGAAGTTGATACTGCTGAAAAGATGGGACAGTTCCATCATTCGGTTGGTATGCACATCCGCAATCACTATGGTCTTTGGGAAAAAGATAATCCTCTGGTTCAGCTTTGGTTCGAAGCACATGAAAACAACGATATCACGTATATCCTGAGCGGTGTAGACCATCACCCTAACCATCCGGACGCCGTCTCCAGTGAGATCCTCAAAGCAGTTTGGCATGAAGTAAATAAACCCGACATAGATCTAGTTGCTTTGGTGGATAAGGAATAATGAATGGCTGAGTTTCTTGGGGTCGGGGATTTGCACATGACCGATGCGGCAGGGCGCGGTGCCTTGTCGAAGTACATCGAGGAACCAGACAAGATGGTGCTCGATGAATTCTCAAAGGTGTTGGACTATGGTAGGGACAGGGGTATCAATCGTGTGTTCCAGTATGGAGATATCTCTGGAGACATGTATCGGCTGTCTTACCCAGCTACAACATCTCTAGCACGTTTCCTCTCTACTAATGATGACTTCGAGTTCGACTTCATCCTAGGTAATCACGATATGCTCGGTACCGAAGCATCTGCCGGGCACAGTCTTGAGATTTTGAAGTTGCTTTATCATAAGCCGAACGTTCGCTTCTACACCAGGCCAAAGACAGTCGAGGTGCATGGAGCGAAGGTTCGGTTTTTGCCGTTTCCTCATGCGTCGTTCGATAGGGAAGCTCTGAATGTTTTTCACCTCGAAGCTCATGGTTCAAAGAACGATCATGGCAAAGCTTTTGAATCCGATGGACTCACAAAGTCCAAAGCCGTCATCTGCGGTGGACATTTGCATACCGCTCATCGAGTACGTAACACGTATTACTCAGGAACACTATATCAAACAAATTTTGGAGAGAGCCTTCCAAAGTACTTTCACCATATTGAATTCAACTCACCGGAAGACTTCGAGATCCGGCTTGTAAAGAACGATCCGAAATACAAGCTGCACAACATCGTTCTACAGACGCGGGATGACATAAGTCTTATCCCTGATTCACCCACCGATCTGGTGAAGCTTATCATCCAGGATGGTTGTGACGTCTCCCCGGGTGACTATGCAAAGTTCAACAACATTGTTGAGAACAAGAACTTCAAAACGAAGCAGGATCTTGCGTCGGTGTTAACCGAGGATCTGACAGATGGGCAAGCGATCAAGTTCGAAGTAGCAGAGTTCTTTTCCGCATGGATAGAGTCATATGATGTACCGGACAAGATGCGTCAACACATAAAGAGCGTACGTAGACGTGTCCTGAATTCAGTGAAGGCTGCCTGAGGTTATCATGACCTTTTTCTGTATCTTCTTGCTATTTGTAGCCCTAGTGTTTACTTTAGCGTTCGTCTGCACTCGTGACTGGCCTGAAGCGATGTTGTGTGGTGTGATCTGTGTTGCCATTGGTTCCATCCTGTACTGCCTACCATGAGGTTATCATGACATTTGAAGAGTGGGAAAGGACGCACGCAAGAATGCGTGGAGAAAGTGAGTGGGCTTATTGTGAGAGGGTATGGAAGGGTGCTATGCATGATGCTGCAGAAATGTGTCAGGCAATAGCTAACGGTTATGTCAGTGATGTTAATTCTGAGCGGAGCAAGGAAAGATCGGAAGGCGCACATCTGTGTGCTTCGTGTATTCTTAATCCTCCCAAATTCTATCGACTAACATCATAAAATGCAATTCAACAGAGATGAAGTAAACACCGATGAGGAAATGATCCACCATCTGTGGGATGCCAATTGTTCAGTATGTACTAAGATTGCTTATCGTCTGAAGGAACTGTCCGACCTACTCAAGGAGAAGGGTGATGCTGAAAAAGTTCGCGATGTATCTGTTCCGCAGGTTGATCGTTTTAGTGTTTAGTGACTTGAGTTGGAAAGAGATCAAGAAAGCAGACAAGAACATTCCTCCTGAGCGCACCCCAGTTGATCCTTTCGATCAACTCGTCTGTCAGTATTTCGGACATAACAAGCAAGAGATGTCTAACAAAGAAGCCTACCCTGCAGCTTGTGGTTGGAAGTGTCTCCGTTGTGGTCAATACAAGCTTTGGCAACATGCATGGACGGAGGACTGAAATGCCTATCGATGTTTGGATATCCTTTGCATGTAGTGGAGTATGTTTTATCCTGGCATGTTGGTTGCTTTATAAGACCATAAAGCTTCGCAGGAAACTTAAGCGGGATATTAAAGAGGTCAGGGCAGAGAAAGCCAAGAAAAACTTTGATTATAAAGTTCGAAAGGCCGCACAAAGGCAAAAGTGGGCTGAGGTAATTACGAGGATGTCATCTGAGGAAGAAGACGAACTGATTGAAACCTTGCACAAGTATTCTTGCAACAGTATGACACATCTTCAATCCTCCTACGATGTACTGTTTGAAGATTCTTATGCTCTATATCAGGAACTAGCTGTTCTCCATAGGAAGTATCATGACTGATCTATATTTTCCTTGTCCGATTTGCTACAAGCACGAACAGGCAATCGAAGAATCGGATGATGGTTGTGGCCATTCTATAGATGAACGGGAAGAAGCATACACCCGACTCAAGTTCCATGCGTCTCTAGGCCTCGCTCTTATCAGTAACGGAATCTATGATTGCATGAATGATCTCGATGGTCCTGAGGATGCAGAAAATCAGGTTAACAAACTCCTCAAGGCCTGTGAGCCGATTCTTGACCTCGAGTTTGAGCGACGGGATGCCGATCAGAAAGAATACCTCAGAAAGCTAAAGGAGCAAATGTGACAAAATTTCTTCTAGCAATTTTTGCGATAGCTATGATCTTCTTGGTCATAGCTGGAGCATCAAAAGATGGTGAGCAGGCAGCTAGGTCGTTCATCGCGTTTGTATTCTTCATCTGCATAGCTGCCGTTGCCGTACTTCTCGAATCTATAGCGTATGGCATACATCATGTTTCTATCGTACTGAGGTAGTTATGGATTATACGTTGTGGGGTGGAATTGCTACGTTAACCCTAGCTACTATCCTAGAGCTGAGCCTCATAGGTTTCTACGCAAAAATGGAGTGGAATGAGAAGAGAAGTTTTGCCTTCGTAGTTCTCCTTATATCTGCCTTGATTGTTATCACTATATACTTAACTTTCCTGCATCTTGCTCTCTTGATAGTGGTGGAGGTATAGGGTGGATGACAAAAAGAAGCCTCCTCATGAGATACAGAACAGGGAATTCATAGATCCTGTATTCTACAAGTTCATGCTTCAAGACTTCGAAGATATACGCCGCAGACGTAAGCAACTGAAGGGGAGACCGGACGAGGAACAGATGGCCATCATAGCGTGTGAGAAAGAGTTCGAGTCCTTCTACAAGAAATTTTTGGAGCTATAGAAATGATGCATCCGTCAGAGATGGAGCCTTGGGAACTCAAAGAAATTGTACAGGAATACATTGTGGACCTTCGTCGAGCTTATGTCTATCTTGACGAAGGCAGACCTTTCTTCTCGGGAAGAGATTGTTCAGAAATGGCAATCCTGTTTGAATACTTTCTAAGCATATCAAAGCTGGAGGAAAGCTCGGATGAACGTTAAAGAACTTAAGAGATTCGTCGCTGACATCCCTGAGATGTTTGACGAGGATGAAGTTTGGTCCGATCATCCTGAGATGCAAATTCAGTGGGGTCCCATAGGTGGTTTGGACTATCCTTGCATAACGGATAGAATGGAACGTATCTTGATGATCCGCACGCAATATCCGGAATGGATGACCGAGGACATCCTGAGGAATAATAGGTTCAACAGGAACCACCTGGAGAGGATATTGGCAACCATTGAGAACTACGATCACTTCGATGGTGAGTCTTTCCGTATGCAGCAAGGTGATTGGGTTCGTCGTGAGGACGTTATCAAGTTATTTCTTGGCAAGAAAGATCCTGAGGAACAACCAGAAGAAAAGGATGAATTGGTGTTTGCACACTACGAGGCATTCGACATGGCACGGGAACACGTTGACAAAGAGATGGAAGGATTTAGGGAACGCATGGCTAACAAATCTGATAAAGAAGGAGAAACAGATGAGCAACGAAACGCAGAAGACGGAAGGCGACTCCTCGCAAAACTCAGCCCAAGACCTGAAACCCCATAAGGGCCGGATAGAGAATTGGACATTCCATAAGCCCATGGACAACAGTCTTGACTTTGTAGTGATGGGCGATATCTATGACTATCCAGACTGGGCTATTCGTTCGGGCGAGTGGATCCGAACAAGTCTTGTTGTAGCTATTGGGTACAATGAAGAAGGGGATGCAGTAAGGGTGGAGACAGAAAATTCTCGATACGATCTTGGCAAGCCTTATAAAGTAACAATGAAACCCAAGGACTTAAAAGATGGATCATGATGACCAGTTACCCAAGGAAGGAGGAACATTCTGTGGTGTGATTCAACAGCAATTGGCAGTTTCGCGATGTCCCTTAGCTAAGGGAAGTTGTATGTGGCAACATCGTTTGCACGGAGGTTGTACGTTCGCACAAACCCCAATTCCATCCCATGAGTATGCAAGGCGTGTCGGACTCCCCGTCCTACCCGTAGATGTAGTAAATATAGGACGTAGAAGTCTTAAGAAGAGACTCAAAAAAGAGCTCGCTACCTAACAGCGAAGCCGCAGGTAAACCCTTCCCTAACATACCTGACATCACAACTCGCGCTAATAAGCGTAAAACAGTTAGGAGTTTCAAAGTGAGTATAATCGCAATTTCCCTGGATGAACTGGAAGCAAACGAAGACAAGAAGTCGATATGGCTTCTTAACTCTGCGGCAGATTCGAAGCTGCAGATGGAAGGTGAACTTCTCATCAACATTCCCACTGCACAAGGTCGTGCAGAGCTCATGCGCGTTCCGCAGTCATGGCTCCCCTACAATGCTACCGGACGTTTTACAAAGAAGCGTTTGCTTGAGTCAACAGAGTTTCGTAACGCAGTGGTTGAAGAGTTGGTCACTCTCATTGACGAACCTACGGCTTCCAAGATTCTGAAGTCGCCGGGTGCCCGTGAGGAACAACTGCGCATGCAAAACCTGTCACAGCAAATCCGCGAAGCCGGTTCGGTTCGTAAAATCAGTGATGCAAATGTTGACGTGGTCAACTCTCGTGAGCTGTCTGGCCGCGAAGGCAATGCTCCGTCTGTTTCGGTGCATAACGATAATGTCACCGCTCAGGTCAAGGCAGGTGTGACGACAGGAGTAGGTGGCCTAAGTGCAAACTTCGAAGCGTTCTTCCAGCGCCTTAAACAACAACCGGACACCAACACGCTTGGTCTGGTTCAGGGCAAGGCTAAGTTGAGTCGCAAGGAGCTCCGTTATCTGCGTGACAATCTTCCGGCACATCCGCGCACGGTCAAGCTCATCAAGAGTCGTTTGATTGAGTTGCGCAAGGCTGCTGAAGCCGCTGCTGAGTAAGAGGTGAGCCATGGACAACACTGGTGAAGAAACCCTGTCTAATAAAGAGAAGATCATGAATGTCCTTAGAGCTAACGTCTACGCGGATGCAACTCTTATTCAGAATCTGAACTTTGCACACAGGCAGAACCTGGTGAATCACGCGTACGATGCTCTAGCTTTGATCCGAGAAGAAGGTCTGAAGCAATGTTTGATGACCTGTGGTGTACCTTCGCGGCATCTCGGTGCTATCGAAGATATAGAAAACTTCCTGATCGTAAACTTCCCTGAAGTTGAAGACATGGATGGTGACGATCTCGAGGTTGAGCATGCCGAGGTTGAAGCATCTGAGTATGTAGACGAGTAAGCAATGTTGTGAGGTTTACTTTACCCTAGCATTGATGAAAAGGAAAACATGATGGAAGATGGAAAAGAGAAAAAGGAAGAACCTTCTCTAGCATTCGCGTATGCCAACCAGCTTGTAGATCAGGCTCTTGGTATGGCTAAGAAAGCGAAGGTTGTTGTAGACAAGGCAATAGGAGACTTCAATACCACCATTGATAAGATGGCTGAAGCAGAGGTCGATGGGTTTGGAAAGGCGAAAGCAGACTGTATCGTCTGTCAGAAATCTAATGACCTGCAGAGTTTGACCTGGGGTCAGTGCGGGACATGTCATCAGTTAGATGAAGCAACGAAGGATGCGATGATGAGTATGGAGATCCCTGCACGCCGTGCTCTCGATAGCGAAGAGATGGTGAACCACCCAAAGCATTACAACAATCACCCTTCCGAGGTTGAGTGTATAGATATCGCTGAGGTGATGGAGTTCAACCCGGGTAACGCTTTCAAGTACATCTATCGTCGGGGCGACAAGGGAAATTCCGAGCAGGATCTGAACAAGGCCATCTGGTACCTGAATCGTGAGGCTAAGAGGCTGGAATGGTTGATGTATGTTCCCCATGCTTCATCCATTTCAGAGCATCAGAAGTGGAAGTCGAATGCTCTGTTTGGTCTTAATCACCACAAGCTGGCGAAGAGAATCACCATGGCTGAGCGAAATAGTGATGCCAATGAAATCTACCACATGTTGTTTGCTCGCGCCAGTGTGCAGCGCCGCATCGATCAGATGCACGCATGCGTAAAGTTGGTCAAATGTTTGCTCGGCGAAGTTCCGAGCTCTGAGGAGAATGAAGATGAGTGATGTCAAGGCAACATCTGCAAAGAAAGTTTCGGTGCGCCCAGTCAGCTCAGTCATGAGGGCAATGGCACAGCAACAGATGCAGGCAGCACAGCAACAGACGAAGATGAATGATGGTCCTGTACAAGGAGCGCCGCAAGATGCGTTCACCGATCCGAGTCTGAACGCATCGAATGCGGTGGTTACTCTTGGAGAGATGGTGGGCGTACTTTCCCGTGAAGTCGGTGGCCTCGAAGCAATCATGCGTGCTCATATGCCTAACAATCTGTACGATCAGAAATCTGAAGTAGGGAGCATCGTCTCGGTAGACTCCGGATATTTCGGCAATGTTGTGCTTTCGAGCCCGGTCCACAGCGATTTGGTGAAGCAACTTAACGAGATGTGGCATGTTGTGGAACACCTGCGTTACCTGCAGAAACACGTTGTGGTTTGAGCGGAAAAACCATCAGAAACCCGCTTCAGATGGTGGTTTGAAGCCGTTGCGTAAAAACAACGGCTTTTTCCATCTTCGCCACAGTTGGTGGTTTTTCTGTTAGAATGGTTCTGCAGGGGCAACGCATCTTCGAAATTCGGCACCTAGGTGCGATTCGCGCGTTGTTCGCGTTTTCATACCTCCCAACGAAACGGAGTTCATCATGCAAGTCATAAACAACCGCGCAGTATTCGACACGAAAAGCGAATTCACAATCGGTCTCAGCAAAGACGTGCTGCTTGTTCAGCGCGCGAAGACGTACAATGCTTTGGATGTTTCGAAGGCATTTCTGATCCACCGCGATCACTTCCAGCCGTCGATCCATCGTGTTGTTATTGTCAGTGAAGAGAACGCGTGGGACATTCGTTGTCTGTTCAATCTAGACTGTCTGCCGGCAACCGTTTCAAACGGTAAGCTCACGATACCGTCCAGCGCCAAGCGCAAATACATCGCGCACATTCGGAGTCGTCGTGCTGGCGTTATTGATGACAGGGCGCGGCTCGAACTGTTCGCAGTCTAAGCAAACATTGCTCAAGGAGCAAACGATGAAACTCACGAAAACATTTCAGACTTCCGCTTCGAACAAAATCCGTGGCCTAAGCGTGTGGCAGGGGTTCGCAGCGGAAAGCAACTTGTTGTTCCTGCAAAATCTGCAGGCTGCGCAGACTGAACACTGTGCGCACGTTGCAGAGTACCAGTTGCAACGGTGGCTGAAACATCGCGAATGGCGCGAAGCTGTACGTGCCGATCTCGTAAACATGGGGCTTATCAATGATGAGTGACGTCATTGAACTTACGAGGGGGCAGATCGTGCGTGGGTTCGCCGCACAGCTCGCTGAATGCTATCCCAGCATCAGCGCAACCTATCAAGCCGGCAAGTTTGAAGAGCGTGGATACACCATATTGATGGCCCGGCAGCAGGCTACGTGGACTCACACGTTGGAGTTGCACCTCAACTTTGAGGAAAGCAAGGTAACGTTCAGTGCTCAGTCGTTTGTGACCGCTCGACCGTTCGAAGCGTGCGGAGGTCATGATGTTGAGATTGTTGACAACGTGAATGACATGCACCGCGTCATTCGTTCGTATTTTGCGTAAGGAGCATGACATGGGGATCCCCAGCAACAAAGCAGAAGGGCTGGAGACGTTCGAGAAGTTTATCAAGGTCGATGGGTTGACCGAAGTCAAGGAAGGCAACGTTACCTATTACTTCCCGCAACGTCTGCGCGCCACCGGGGCACTGATCGCCCTCGGTTGTCAGATCAACGGCTACGGCATTCAGATGGATGAAAAGCTGAGCAAGCAAATCAAAGCGCTTGTTGATGCAGCCGAACGCATGACCGATGAGCAGGCTCAAACAATTCTCAAGGCCGCGAAGTTGGGCTGGGAGTTGTCTGGCATCGACGTCGTGGGTCGCGAGGGCGCGGTGTTCAACCTGAAGTCTCCCGGCGGTTCGAAGGCAAAAGTAGACATTGCCGGAAAGTTCGTTCGTTAATCTCAACTGTTGTATAGAGGAGCAACATCATGAAAGAAACAACATTCACGGAAGTTTTGATGGCGTGCGCGGTTGGAGCTTTTGGTGCTATTGCGCTGTACGGCTTCTGGGCACCGCACGACCTGATTCGTATTCTCAACGACCTCATCTGAGGTGCCAAATGGAAGACATGAAGCATTTCTGTGTGTTCTGGAGTAATATGTGGCAGAGCATGTGCCTGTACGAAAACGTGCGAGGCATTGGGTGGCACATCCGTAAAGTTAACTACAAGCATGGAGGTAACTGACATGGCAAATCGCATGATGGTTGTTAGTGAGTGTGGAAGTCTAAAACGTCTACCTACGTCTGTAGCATCGGTATCGTTCTGGCATATCCCTGGTGAGACTATGTACGACCGAGCCGTGGTCATTATCGCTTATTTTGATGACCTCGAAACTGCCGAAAAGTTCCAACAGAAGTACGAGGCTCCGCCGGAGATGGCTTGTCTTGAAAAACTCAAGGAGATTTAACATGGCACGTGAACTCACATTTCTTGAAATGCAATTTATCCTAGACTCGGAAAAGGAATTCCCCGACTACTACGACTACACGCCGCGCGAATTTGTTGGGTTCCTGAAGAAGGACACCAGCAGCGCATTCGCAGGTTACCGCTTGGCGGTTGAAAAATACCCCCGTGCGATCTATGCAGTCGGCACTATGGTGCGATTCAAGAGCGATCCTCCGGATGCGTTAGCTCAGGTTGTTCATGAAGTAGCGGCCGATCCAAGTGGGACGACTTATGGTGTCGGCGGTAGTTGGTGGCATGAACATGACAATCTCGAATTCGTCTCGGATCCTACCGAAGAATCCATCCTAGCCGCTTCCTCCATTATGGGAGATGCACGCGAAGGTGATGGGGAAGAAGGTGATGACGAAGATGAGGACGAAGAGAGAGAATGGTTGTAGTAAATAACCTGTAACAACGTTTTCCCCACCTCCCAACGAAACGGAGAGCATCATGAAATACTTCACGCACCTGACGAACGACGACACCGCATACATCACTGTCCACCTCAGCGCAGACGAGCACGCACATTTGCGTTATTGGATGCACACCGAGGCTGGCAAGAATGTTGGCTTCCCTCACGGCGTCTATCTTTTCAAACGTGGCTTCGGTTGGTACCGCATGGACGTCACCCGTGACTTTCGCGCAGCTGAGAAACTTCGCCACGCACTTGTTATCCTGAAGGCCTGGTCGAAGCAATACACTGCGGCCGTGAATCAGGAGATCAAGCTCTTGCTCGTCAAGGCAAATCCCAATCTGCAAATCACCTCGTTTCAGTCCGAGACGAATCAGTTCCAGGTCAAGGACAAGCAGTCCGGCAAAACAACGCCACTGCATGTGCCTCCTGCACCTTCGAAGCTCGAAGCTCTGGCAGCAAAGTTCGGCCATCGGGCACGGGGCTAATATGAAGAGAACGTATGTAATCACAGTAGTTCTTCACTACGAAGATCCTTCGTGGGATAATGGCTTGGAACAGGACACCCTGATCTGGTGGGAAGGGAAATCTTTCCTGCGAGCTGTGGTAGAATTGTTTCTCGCTACATCTCACCACAGGGATGTCACACTCACCTACGCTCGACCTGTTACCACAGGAGTTCAGGATGAACATTAGATCCTTCGGTCGGGGTCTCGGATACACCCTCATGGGTCTAGCCTGCGCCGGGACAGTCGCCACAATTTTGTGGATTGTCTACTTAATCGGGACGACACCTAGTGGTCTCGACCCCTCGTTCTGCAACGAGCATGCGGACGACACGGCGCATGCTGCGTATGCAATGGTTAGCACGGGACCTCCTCTTGCACCTACACTTGCACAGGTGCAGCAGAAGATGGACGAGGCACCGGGAGATGCAGCAGGGAAGGCAGCAACGATGCGCGTAATCACGTACGCGTATGCTCATCCTGAGCTCAGCGAAGAAACATTGGTAAGTCGTGCCAAGGCTATCTGCCTGAGTAAGTAATCACAACCTCCTAACGAAACGGAGAATAAAATGATTCGTGGTAAAATCGATCATGTAGTTTGGGTTATCGCGAACCCTTCGGGGATGTCCCGCACCAGTCAATCTGAAGGTCGGGATAGAAAACATGTTGGCGAGTTCCTGGTCAAGACCGAACACACAGGCGACTGCTTCTACGACTTTGAACTTCTTCAGGTCGATGCGGATGGAGTGGCTATGACGTTTGACACGGGATCCTGTTTGTGTGGATATGAGTCCGCATTGATGCACAGCGGTGTGACTTTGACTGTCAAAGACTACCACCGGCTACTTGGTGGTTGTTCGATTTCTCTCAAGAAGGTTATGGAGAGCCTCAACAAGGCCGCTATGGTTGCGTGCAATGTGTACGACCAGCGTCTGCAAGAGTTCGAAGCTTGGAAGAAAAAGCTGGATCACGTAGATGTGAAAACAGACGATGGCTGGACTGATTTTGAGGGAGATGAATCATGAAGTTTGTCTCGAGCAAGAAGATTTCAGACTACGCGTTTGAGCTGCACAAGCTGCAGGAAGAACAAGCGAAGTTGACCGCACGTCTGAGGGAAATCAAAACCGAAGCGCAGTCGCTCGAAGAATTCCTCGAAGCAAAAGTAGCTGGAGAGAATTTCCAGTTTGCAGATCCGCATGATTTCCTCATGGAGTTGGACTTTGTCCCGGGCTCCAGGATGGATATCAATGGTGAGGCTGTCCGGCGCTTCTACGCAAAGATGGGCAAGAAGGTACCGATGAAGCAATCGGCGTGGACCAATGTCAGAGTCAAATACGTTACGGAGTAAATCATGAGAGACGCAGACAAGAAGGTTAACCCGATGATCCTGCATCGCAACTCCCGCGAAGTCTCAGACTATAAGGAGCTCCGCGCGTTTTTGGAGAAGCACTATATGCATGCGCAGCCGAACTCTGACAGTTCTATTGAACTGTGGGCGCTCTCTGCCTTAATCAATTGTCGTGGCACGATTCAGGGGTTATGGGAAGACATTGTGGGTGCTTCCAGCAATGGTTTAGCCACAGCCCAGGTGGGTTGGATCCAAAGTTTGCTGGATTTGGAAAAGTCCAAACCGCACGACGAACAGCGCCCGGTCATGATCTCCAGCCTGGAGATCCTGCTGGCTGAGATGAAGCAACGACAAGGTGTCGTTACCTACACAGTAGGTGATGATGCTGGCGAAGACGATTAAGGAGAATAAGATGTCACCGTTCAAACTTATGTGCAAGATCACCGGCTTGGGTCTTCTCCTGGCGATTGCATTTCCGTCCTACCTGTTCGTCACCGCGAACTCAGTCGAGCAGCAAATCGCTGCATTGGTAATCTGCGCGCTGATGATCCTCCTATCGGTGGCTATCGGGTTCTACTGTGCTTGCAAGTATCAGCTGCGACGTGAGGCTCAGTGGGGCGGTAACTTCCCGGTTCGGAAAACGAAACGTCAGGCGATCCATTACCCCCTCCATAACGAATTCAAAATTCGTATGGTTCAGGTCGATAAACAGGTTCAGAAATATCAACGTCGCGCATACTGAGGTGAGTTGTATGAATTCAGGATCCAAGTCAACAGACAAGCTGTTCGCAGTAAAGGAAATTGTTTCCACCACGCTTAATGCGCTTTCACAACAGAAGTGTGATAAGTTACTTTCGGTCGATGTAACATGGGACACTCTGGTCCTTAGCATCGACCAAGGCTCTGTTGCTGTTCCTAATATCAAGATGACCTTCAAGGAGTGAATCATGCCGTGCAGAGATTACGAAGATGACCACAACTACGAGCGCGGTTGGGAAGCGAACAAGGAGCAAAGGGACAAGCTTGCACGTATCGCGTGTAACGCTCTGACGGCGCTTGAGTTCGCGAGGCCAGGGAAACTTGGTGTTCAGCTCGCTCTCAAGGATGCGGAGGTTGAAGAGAAACATATCACCGAACTTTTAACCTGGTGGAATCAACACAAGAAGGATGACGAAGCCCAACGGCGGAAAGTAGAGGCAGAGAATAAAGCTCAGAACATGATTCAAGGTGCTCTGGCAAAGTTGAACCCTGCTGAACGAAAAGTTCTTGAAGAGCGTGGCCTACTTTCCTTACCTCAGGTGAAGACGTCAAAGTCCAAAGTTATTGTCAAGGCAAAGAAGACGAAAGCAAATGGCTGAGGAACATTCCTAACGAAACGGAGTTGAAGTGGATAGTCCAACAGAAGTACCTTGGATTTATGTAATGACAGTCCAGGTAGCAGCAATGTTTATGTTCTTCAGCCTGCTTGATGCGTTGAGAAATCCGAAGTTCAAAGGTCACGCATACAATGCCGCTTGTGTTGCAGCCTTCGTTTGTTTGACCATTGCTATTTGGTCTTCAAACTATCTCTTCTAATTACCGAACGAAAAGGTGAAGTAACATGTGGCCAAGAAGCCTAATCGCTAGACGCAAGTCTTGGCAGATTCGAACACAAGTTCGTGAGCGCAAAGAGGTCTTACGTAAGGCCTACCCGAATCGTCGTTCACCATTTGTTCCCTGTTTTGTACCAAGACCACGCCTAACAAATTCATCCGCACGTTAAACAACCATTCCAAACGAAAAGGAAATAACAATCATGTTTAATTTCAAGAATAAAAAAGCTGCTGAGATCCAATGCTGCGTGGAGTATGTGGCACCACATTGGGTCGTGCTCATTCGCAACCCCGGACAAAAGGGTTGGAATGCATTGCGTAGCACGACGCGTAAGATCAACATTCAGAACGAGTTTGGCGAGGTTATCAAAACCACACCAGCGATTCAACCCTTCGTCTCGAAGGCCGAGGCTCTTGCCTGGGTTACAGAACATCTTGGTGCCACACCCATCATGCGGAAGGATTCAGAGATCGAGAAGTTTCTGATGAAGGCAAAGAATCCGGTTGGTTCGGTTGAAGCCCACGCTTAATTAAGTTCAGGAGAAGAACATGAAACGCGAATTGCCGACAATGATTACGGCATCAATGACCGACCAACAAATTTTCGATTACATCACCCACTTTCTGTACCAGCAAGGTATGGCGTCTATAGGAGTTATGCCTGGAGATGATCAGGACGACAAGACCTGTCTGTATCGAGGTGATGGTGGCCTAATGTGTGCCATGGGATGTTTCCTGCCCGACCGTTTCTATCGCAAGGATATGGAAGGCAGAGACGTGGAAGGTATCCTCAGCACGTATCGCAATAGGAAAGGCGAAAAGAAATACTGGCGTCTAGTAGATGAACACGAGTATCTTCTGAATGAATTGCAGGGCATCCATGATTCATTCGACGATGAAAGTCTGACTAGGGATGAAGTCCGTCGAGGATTGTTGGTGAGATTTCAGATTCTCGCCACACAGGAAGGTCTGGAGTTCGATTCGCAAGACTATACAGTAAAGAGAGGTCAAGTATGAAACGCGATCTTCCGAAGATGATTGATCCGAGCATCACTGCTCAGCAGCTATTCGACTACATCACTCATTTCCTGTACAAGCAAGGTAAGGCGTCTATGGGAGTGGCGGAAGATGGCACTGAAACCTGTGCTTATAGGGGTTCCAAAGGACTCATGTGTGCCGTTGGGTGTATTATTCCAGATGAGATTTATGTTCCTCTTATGGAAGCTAAAGCAGTTGACGAGCTAGGTAAATTCATCACCGCTCCGAAACACAAATCGTACAAAAAATTGCTTGAGAAGCATATCAGTTTATTGTGTGAGCTACAAACTGTTCATGATGATCTATACGACTACGAATACATCGGCTCCACCAAACGGCAAGTTCGTCAAGTTCTTCTGAAGGAGTTCGCTTTTGTGGCAGAGGACCACGGATTAGAGTTTGATCCGAAAGATTACAAAGCTCGTTAGGAGCTACTATGGGAAATACATTGTTGTTACCAACAGTGGGTACGCTCATCCCATTTGTACAAGCAGATGCTGCCAGGTCTGCAGATGAGCGTACCTACATGTGCCGCGTGACGTATCTCGAACAGGAAGAGCGTTGGGTGATTGCTTCACATCTGAATGTCAAGACAGGACGATGGATGCCCATCACCAACACCCGCCGAATCGGGTTGATGGTGTTCCTCAATGATGCTCCTGACCCGAAAGATGTTTATGTTCGCATCTCCGCAGTCAAGCCTACGGGTCGTGCCGTTTGGGGAGATCCTGTTTCTTCGGAGGCTGCATGAAGATCAAATCTTCTGAACTGGAGTGTGTGTACAGTGCCTAACCTTATACCGATTAATTTGACAGTCAATCTCGCGCACCTGTACGAGTACGATTTGTTGGCGCGCAAGGTCGATGCTGCAAGGCAGCAATACTACAAGCTCTACAATTCTTCGATGAAGCTTGTGTCGTCGTACCTGGACGAGATGCCTGAGGCTAAAACAATCATTCGGTTGCGTAGAGAAATCCGATTGGCTACACGGGGTACGCCTGCAACGATTGCACAGGACGCGATCACTTCCGCAGGTTATATAACTGCAGGAACAGAGCAACTGTACAATGCTCAGGCGCATCTAGTAAAAAATGCATATCGGATGGTTGCCCCACTCGTTCACCCGGATCGTGGAGGTGATTCAGAGTTGTTCCAGTTGGTCGTAGCAGCGTATCGTCTGGGGGATTTGACTTTCCTTCAGGAAACATATCTGATGTTAGTAAAAAACACAGGTGCAGGCAAGTGGGCTTGGCGATGTCACCAAGGTCGCGAGTACTTGAAGCAAGAGTTGCAGCGACCGCAAGTTTCGCTTCAGCGCCTGAGGAATGATCCAACGTTTCAGATCGCAATGCTGCATCAGCAAGGAAAACCGGCTGAAGTCATTCGTGCGTATGCTGAGAAGCACGCGCAAACCCTAATTTTCATCTTGCAGTCGGAATTGAATCATTTAACCATATCACACCTAACGGAGCAACATCATGGCAACAGCCAAGAAAGTAGCAACAAAGAAAACAGTGGCGAAGAAAACAGCCAGTGGGAAGTCGGTGACTTCGAGCAGCAAGAAGGTCGCACCGAAAGGCAAAGTGTTGACTCCGCTGGAGAAAGCGCGACTGGCACGTGCCAAGGGCGGAGCCGCGAAGAAGACGAAAGCGAAGGCTAAGCCGGGAACATTCCTGTTCGATGCACCTTCAGACTTCAAGCCCTTCTTCCTCGAAGTTACGGTACGTACCGAAAAGGATGGCCTGCTGGGGAATCAGATTCGAGCCATTCGCTACGTCGGTCGCTATGACCCACAGGCAGAGGATAAGAAGAAGTTCGACATCTCGGCTTATGACACAAAGACGCTGGTTGGTCTGCAGGCTCGTCTGGCTCAGGTGACGTTCAAGACGAACGCCCTCAAGTTCTACCCGGCATCGATCAAGGAGCGTTGTGCCAAGGTCAAGTTCAAGAACAAGGAAGGTGAAGCAAAAGAGAAGGCAGCATTCGGCGCAGCGTTTCGTCTCACCCCGAACACGACGTTTCGCATCCTGTTCCGCATCGGTAAGAAGGCTGCAGACAATTCGATCACAGTAGGGACCAAGGCGGTGTCTCAGGTTGTTGTCGTCAACTCGGTCAAGAAGTTGAAGGCGCTCGACAAAGTGGATCCGGTCTACAAGGCATTCGTCAAAGCACGGAGATTCATGTCGGCAGCGTTCAAGGATGTTCTGCTTCCGCCGAAGCGCACGCGTGGTGCAAACAAGAAGGCTGAAGACTCGGACGAGTGACTGTTGCGTAAAAACAACACCGAGTTTTGACGCCAGCGCAAAAGTATGATAACGTCCGATCCTCGCGGGACTGCGGCTGAAAACCGACCGTCCCGTTCAGCCTTTCACGAAGGAGGTACGAGCATGACGATTGAGGAAGAGTTCACCAGAGCAGTCAAGGATGCATTCGAGCAGGACCCTGAAATGGTTTCGGTCGCGGTATCAATCAACCTGACACCTGAAGCGTTGGCTGAGTACATAATCAAGAACAACGGCTTCGAGTTTCTGATTTACAAGCTAGCTCGGAAGGCTGGATACGAGGAGGCGCTCAGATTGTACAACAACAATCCACGCGATGGATTCGCATGATGGCATCTATACGAGAGCAATTTGTTGAAGCTTGTATCGAAGCGTTCGCTCTCCCAGGAGAATCTGCTGAGATCCAAAGTGCTCAACGGAAAATGGCATTGAATCTTGCTCATACCTGGATAGAATGCGATGGTATCGAATACAGATTGTTCAAAGCAGGAATTTCGGTGAGGGTAAACGAAGTTTCGAATCGTCTCAGATAGTAAATATGTAGGAAGAAGCAAACCGGGTTCGACCGCACCGGGCAACGCGGATCGGTTCTTATCAAATCTCTAGAGAGTATATCACCATGGCAATTGGTACGAAAGCAAAGAAAGCAGCAAAGACGGTGGCCGGCACGAAAGCGAAGGCTGCAGTGAAGAAGGTTGCTGCTAAGAAGACTGTAGCAAAGAAAGTTCCTGCCAAGAAGGTTGCTGCGAAGAAGGTCGTAGCTAAAAAGGTTGCTGCTAAGAAGACTGTAGCAAAGAAGGCTGCACCGGAAAAGGTCGTGAAGAAGACGAAGGTTGCTGCAGCTGTTGCCTCGACTGTTGGTCAGCAGGTTTTCCTCAAGGTTCAATCCCGTGTTGAGGCGGCTAAGAAGCCGACAGCTACAACGTACTATGGCGTGGGCGACGTGATTATCCCACGGACTCGTGTCAAGGCTGTGGTCGGTAACGTCATTGTTTATGAAACTCTTGAACTTCTGGGTACCATCACCGGCATCGAAGAGCGCAACAACCAGACGGTGTACGTGACCGAAGAGTCGGGTAATGTCATCGCCTCGGATCCTTCGTACATCTTCGTGACCTCGGGCGGCGTCGCAGCAGCACCGGTGGCTGACGAAGAAGAGGAAGAAGAGGAAGAGGAAGAAGAGGAAGAAGAAGAGGAAGAAGAGGAAGAAGAGGAAGAAGAGGAAGAAGAGGAAGAAGAAGAGGAAGAAGAAGAGGAAGAAGAGGAAGAAGAGGAAGAAGAGGAAGAAGAGGAAGAAGAGGAAGAAGAGGAAGAAGAGGAAGAAGAGGAAGAAGAGGAAGAAGAGGAAGAAGAGGAAGAAGAAGAGGAAGACCTCGACAACTTCTGATCACCTGAAGTGAAAAAGTAGTAATCAGCCAGGCTGACGTTCTCTAATGAGGGCGTCAGCCTTCCTGTCATTTTCGAGATGTGAGAGGTGGTAAAGTGGATAACAAGGACTATCTCGAGGTTTACAGCCCGCTGTGCAAAAAGTGCGGCCACCTGGACCCCGATGAACCCAAGAAGTATGCGAAATGTCATTTCTCGAAAGGGAACGAGGATTGCCCGGCGGGCGAAGTTCAGATCATTGTTGTCGGCCGCGCAAGGAAATATGCCAAGCAGGTGATGGCAGCCAGAAATTCCAGAAACCCTGTAGCTGAAGCGAATGTGCTACAACTTGTTAATAAGCAAAGCCCGGCGTTCATCGAGCGCTTTTACTACTACCTTGAATCCAAAGACAGAGGTGTCGACCAATGAAGGCAAAAGCGGAAACGAAACCCGCATCAAAGACTTCAATCAAGAAGAGGTTGAAGTTGCCTGTAGTAAATCAAGCAGAGTTGAAAGTTGAAGATGGCAAGGAAGTGGTAGAAGTGATCCCGGCCCCACCACCAGAGCCTGAGGAAGTCAAGTCGAATCTCGATCCCAATGAGATTCGTTTGACGCGTATCAAGCAGTGGTACTTCCCGGTTGACTTCGAGACGTACAAGACGTTGAAGAAGCTGGGAGTTCCACTTCTACGAATCCATCACACGTTTATCCCTACCTTGAGACTAATCACAAAGTCTCATGGTATTGTAGGGAAGGAAGTTCCTTTCGAGGAAGAATTGATGGACCCGTTTGTGGAGATGTTAGCCGCGACGTGGAAGAAGAAGTATGGCAAGTGTCTGATCTCTAATTCTGAGATGACATTCCTAGCTACAGATCCCGAAAAGATCAAGGCCGCGAAGGAAGCTATGCCGAAGCTGGAGCAGCTCCTGCACAACTTCTTCTCTCGTTGGGGATTCGCGTACACTCCACAGTACTCGGAATCTGCGTCGGGTAAGCGGATTAAGTTTCACGTCGACTTCAAGTTCGATAGCAACAAGATGCCTATCATAAATCTCGAAGCTGACGAACAGGTGTTGCCTAAGGTGCAGTGGAAGCTGGGGCGTATTCGGATCTCGTTGACATTCGATAATCCGAAAGGTAAAGTAGTGTATGGCAAGTCAGCTCCCGGCATGGAGCGCCCACCCAAGTACATAGAACCTGGATACGTACACTTCCTCCTTGAGTTGTCCAAAGGAGGTTCGTGGTCTCCGTATCATTCTGCCAAGTGCAATATCACCGAGCTTTCGAATGTCCTTCCGTTTGTACATGCATTGATGAATGTACCCAATCTCGATCCGTATAATGAGGAAAACTCTGCCGAGTGAGCCATGGTAATCAAAAAAGTAGCAGCTAAGAAAGTCGCGAAGTACACTTCAGCTAATATCAAGAGTCTGGTCTTCCCTGAGTCGGTGCGTCGCAATGCTAGCCAGTACATTGGCGGCACCGATAGCTACGGCCTGTGGATGATTATCAAAGAACTTCTCGACAACGGTTTGGATGAAGCGCTGGCCGGCCGGAATGATATGGTCGGTCTATACCTGGACAAGGACGGATCGTTCTGGGTAAGCGATGCGGGGCATGGTGTACCACAGGGGGTTACGAAGACAAAGATTCACGTAAACGGCAAAGATATCATTAATAAGATGTCGACCATGCAAGCTGTATTCGGAGCACTGAATACGTCTGGCAAGTACGACACCGCAGCATATGAAGTGTCGATCGGGACGCATGGCATCGGCAGCAAGGGCACCAACGCGACAAGTGAGTACTTCACGGTCTACACCTTTTTCGAAGGTCAGTGGTACACCATAGGGTTCAAGAAGGGTGTGCTTGTTACCCCGGTGTCGAAGTGCAAGGCGCCGCGCGGACCTGAAGGCGTGGTGAAGTCCGGGACGCTGATTCATTGCAAACCCGACATGTCGATTTTCTCTAGCTCGAAGTTTCCGACGCAAATGGCGCTGGAATGGGCAGAGATGATGGCGTACTTCAACCCGGGTGTGACGATACGCATCAAGTCAGCTAAAAGCGAAAAGAAGTATCTATCCAAGGCTGGAGTTAAGGAGTACATTGATGCGCGTCTTGCAAAGCTCAAGGCACAGGCGGAGAAGACGATCTTCGAGTACAAGTCTGTTCATGGGGATCCTCACGCGGCTGATGTCGTGGTTGCTTTTTCTGACTATGGCGACTGCGACCTTCGTGGGTTCACTAATGGTTCTTTCAATAGCAAGGGTGGTAAGCACGTTGACTCAGTAACGGGCGCTCTGTATCAGGCATTGAAGCCGTACATCAAGACACGTAAGGTCGACGGCAAACTCGTCCCTGTATTCCGCGAAGTCGATTTGAAAGAAGGTCTGGTTGGCGTCGTCAATGCCAAGTTGCACAAGGCAAAGTTCAATTCTCAGGACAAGGTGTTCCTGTCGGATGAACGTATGGGCAAAGGTCTGGAAGACAAGCTCATTGTCGAAGCAACAAAGTTCTTCAAAGAGAACAAGGCAATGGCACAAAGGTTGTGCGACAAGGCGACGAAAGTCAATGAGGCGCGCAATCAGTTCAACATGTCGAAGAAGAACGCTGCTGATCTGAACAAGGTCAAGCGCATGGGTCTGCCTGCAAAATATGCAGGGTTCGATCCGAAGACGAAGGTGCATGATCGCGAACTCTTCCTCACAGAAGGTGATTCTGCGACGGGCAAGCTAAAGGAAGCGCGGTTCGCGTATCAGGCTATCTTGCCGTTGCGTGGCAAGATCATGAATGCTCTGAAGCCGACGAAGAAAAAGACACCTCTTGATTCTGAGGAAGTGATTAACATCCTGGCAGCAATCGGGTATGATCCGAAGGCGGCCGACCCGTACTCGAAGCTGACTATGGGAAAGATCATTTGTCTGGCTGACCCAGATCCGGATGGACCGTTCGTTGGAGAAACATTGATTTCCTTCAGACCTCCTGCGATGGGAGGATTGGATGGCACCAAATCACAGCAGCGATCAATTCAGCACCTTGCGGAGGCCGGCGTAACCTTCGCCGTGCCTGTGTGGGCTGGTGGAGAGTTACAGTGGAAACCTGCAAGTGCTTCATTGCAGAAGAATGTCGATACGCTCGTATCGATGGAGATTGGTGGACACAAGTACAAAGTCGATTTGAATCACAAATTCCTGGTCGTGCGAACCCCGGCAGTGCGTGATCGTATCTATCAGGTGTACAGCCAAAATCTGGCATACATTCGTGCAGAAGATATGCGAATTGGTGATCGGGTGTATGCGCCTCAAAATGAAGCAACTGGGAAAGCAAAGGATCTGATTGATCGAATGACGGGCAAAGGATTCTTCGCAGTTAGCAAGTTGCGTGTTCAACATCTGAACGAACCCGTACCGGTGTACTGTTTGACAGTACCTAGGTATCATAACTTCATGTTACCCTCTGGTATTGTGTCAAGCAACTGCCACATCAATTCACTGCTCCTGACGTTGTTCTACAAGTACTTGCCTGAATTGTTTGCTAGAGGGATGGTGTATGTGTCGGCGATCCCCGAGTTCTACTCGATCTACAAAGCGCAACTGGTGACAGCGGACACTGTATCGATCATGAAGAAGAAGTTGGCGAAGCTGAAGGCGCCGGCCTCGGTTCAGATCAATCACCTGAAGGGGTGGGGGGAAGCTCCGAAGAATCTGCTGCGCATTCTTGCGTGCGACCCGCAGACGCGTCGCCTAATTCGAATCTCAGCAATCGAGAAGGAAGACAAAGTCGAGTTCGTCAAACTTATGGACGAAGACGTTGCGTATCGCCGGAAGATCTTTGGGTTGCCTTCAGCCTCGGATGTTTCAGAGGACGATGAGGAACAGGAAAAGCCACCACGTAAAGTCGCAGCGAAGAAAACAGTAAAGAAATCTGTACCACGGAAAGGCGTTGCGCGACTCGGTCCTATATCTGACGCAATTCGGGACCTGGCAGCAGAGAAGCGTGGAGTCAAACCCAAACTTAAGAAGGCGGCGTGACCATGGTAACTAAGAAGCGTGCCTCGACCAAGCAACGTAGTCTAGTGCCGGAAGAAGATAAGCATTTGAAGAATGAAACGTTGCGTTCATTTGGCGAACGCAACATGACAACATACGCAGTGACGACCAATCTGGATCGGTCGGTTCCGGATCTGTTCGATGGTTTGAAGCCGGTGCATCGGCGCATTCTTTGGGGCATGTCGGCGAATGGTGGGAAGTCGATTCAGAAAGCTGGTGAGCATGTCGGATTCGTTCTCGGTAAACTTCACCCACACGGCGATGGTTCTATCTACGGCGCAATGGTAACGATGGTCAACATGCCGACTCCATCTATCTTCGGTCGTGGCAATTGGGGATCGATGGTTGACGGCGCCGCTGCGTATCGATACACAGAGTGCAAGCTGACGGATTACGGCTTGTCATTTCTGGAGCCGGATTACATTGCGAAAGAAGTAACGTCGTTCGTTCCCAACTACAATGACAAGTGGGTCGAGCCAGTCACCCTGCCAGCACAGCTACCCAACATCATTCTAAATGGTGGCGAAGGCATCGGCGTGGGTATCAACACGATGATCCCAACATTCACTGCAGTGTCGGTCGTGAGTGTAATTGAAAGATTGCTGAAGGGTGAGAAACTGCAGCCGCTGGATTTTGCCAAGACGCTGAAGTTCAGCCATCGTTGGGGCGGGCAACTTGTTCAATCGAAAGAGAACAAGGCACAGTGGAATCAGTTGTTCACCTCACCTTATGCAAGTGTACAGTTCGAGTCTGATCTTCAGGTCGATCGGGACAGCAAACGTATCGTCATCAACGATTGGCCACCAGGAACTGATCTTGAGAAGTTCACCGAAGCTGTGCGGAAAATGCCCGAGTGTTTGACATGCTTGAACTCCGAAGGTTCGACTACCTTCACTGTAGTGTGCAAGCCCGCGTATAACTTCGATCAGTTTGATAAGTTTGTGGCAAAGGTGCAGAAGGCAACAGTCAAACGTCGCCCGTTCAAGATTAATGTGACGAGACGGACTTCCAGCATCGAGGATGGCGTTGTCAGTTTCGATACGAAGATCGAAGCTCTGTCAGTTCCGCAGTTGATTATTGCGTGGCTTCGGGAGAGGATGAAGCTTGAGTTGCGCAGCTTGGCGTATCGCATCTCGTATACCGAACGTGACATAGCGTACTCTGAGCTCATGATCTACGCCGCGGATCACATTGATCTTATCATCAAGACGATTCGGAAGTCTGAGGACCCTGAGGCAGCATTGGTGAAAGCGCTGAAGATCACTATAGAACAGGCGAAGTTGGTCTGTGACCTGCAGCTGCGCAAAATCTCGAAGCTGAACCAGAACGAGTACAAGGCGAAACTGAAGGAGCAGCAAACGTTGCTGAAGCAGCTGCAGGCGTGGGTGAAGAAACCAAGAGAGAAGGTGCTACTCGACGTGCTGCGCGTTCGCGATCTCGTCCTGAAGGATCAGACGTATCAGGATCGTGAAGATAATCAGGAACTCACCGTGGTGTGACATGCAGATAGACTACGAAATTCCGATGAGCGATAAGCTCGGTGGTATAGCAACGATCACAATCCAGGACGCTCTGGCAATCCCACGCGTTGGTGAGTACGTTCTCGTGGATGGATATCGAAAGGTGTTGAAGGTCGCGTACTACTATGGGGTGTTCGTTGCGAACGGCATCGACAATGTTGCGCTTGCGAACCGCGCGTCCGGCTGCGATCCTACTGGTTTGTACGCGACGGTATACATTCGATTGAGTAAGCGCCTGGAGCAGAGATAGTACTGCCCACACAGTGGTTTTCGGGTGTTGTTTTTATCCTACAACTGTTTTCGAATGTTCCACGAAACCTGACAGAAATGTTACAATAGTATGGCATGGGCACGTAGCGAAAACGCACTTCGGTTTTCGCGCGTTGTTCGCGTTTTCACACCCTCCCAACGAAACGGAGTTTCATCATGGCAAAGACAACAGCAATCAAGACCCTCGACCGTACAGCCTGCCGCGTCCTTTCCGACGCAATGATCGCTGAGCTCGAAGCGCTCGGGCGCAAATATGGCGTGGCTTTTCGACCAGCCGGTGGAACAATGAAAACAGCAACGAGCGTTGATCTGAAAATCAACGTTTCAGTTGTGAACCCTGACGGATCGGTCGAATCTGCCGAGGCTGCGGATTTCAAAAGATACTCTGACTCGTTTGGCGTTCCTGCTTCGTGCTTGAACGACACGTTTGAGTATCGTGGGGAAACATTCACACTGATCGGTCTATACCCCAGCCGCCCGAAATTCCCGTTCGTTGCTACAGACGAAAGCGGCCGTCGTATGAAGTTCACGATGGACCTCGTTGTTACCGCACTGAAGGCTGGTGGCAAAATCGGGGGCAAGCCTGCACCCGCAAAGAAAGCTGTGACGAAAACTGTAGCGGTTAAGAAGACACTGAAGCCGGTAGCAAAGAAGACTGTGGCGCGCAAGACTCGCACTCCGCGTTACAACGGCGTGAACGACGCATTCTGATTTAGGACAACTTCCAACGGAACGGAGAGAGCATGAAAGCAGACATTGAAAAGGCGCGAAAACTGTTAGATGAGCTCGGACTCAAAGTCGGAGGGCATTGGACAAATGCCGGTGGCAAAGTTCAGTTCACTGCAAAACATTGCAGGCCCACAATCATCAACTTGCGGGAAAAAGTTCCAACAAAGGTGAAGTGGAAGGGTCACTACGCAGTCTGGGAATGGCCTGTGAAAACTTTTGGTCTTCTTAGAATCAGATTCGATCCACTCACCAACGCGTACGATGTTTGGTTGATTGACAAATCTGCGAGCTAATCTTTGTGGGGCTGAGGCTCCACTTTGCCGTTTCAAACGAAATTGGGAAAATGATGAAGAAATATCTTGTGTCAATACGGATCATAACCAGCAGCAAAATTGAAGCTATCAAGGCTCTCCGAGAAGGTACCAACGCCGGTTTGAAAGACTGCAAGGATTTTGTTGATACGTCCGGTGATGGTACCTTCTCGTTCTCACGACGGGCCGTTCTGCTGACCGAAGCCCAGCTTGGGCGACTGTTCGCCTACTCCTTCATGCATGACAACTGCGTAGAGTTTGTTACGATTGAAATCTATCAGCCACCACCCGTGGTAGATTTCACAGCGATGGAACTACCATCAACATGAAAACGAATTCAGTAAAGCGGTTGAAGCTGACCGCGATGGCATACGACCGAAAGTTTGCCAAGAACAAGATTCAGGAGTTGGGTGATCAGGTGCACACTCATGCGTTCAAGATAATGTTGTTCCCTACCTCAACTTACACCAGAGGGTGGGAGAAAGAGATTTTAACCTGGTTCAATAGAATGAGAGTCTTCTCCTCAAAGATTAAAGGCAAGAAATTGGTGTGGGAGGATATTTACAAATTTCTTCTGGAAGAGTTGCATCGTAGTGGGTCTACTCAGAAAACTATGGAGTTCGTTATTCAGGTGAATGATGAGCTGAAACCAAGATCTATATCTGAAGACCAGGCCGAAGTTCGGATGGATTTTTTCTATAAAGAGTTCTCAATGGCTGTGATTGAAGAAAACATAGGCAAAGTTAGCCAGGGATTTCAAATACTGAAGCATTAGTTGATTTGAGGCTAGCTGGCCTCCTCTTATCAATGGCCAGCAACATCATTCCATCAAGGAACGCAACATCATGGCAAAGTCAGCAAAGAAGATCGCAGTCAAGTCCAAGGTCGAAATGGCGAAGAAGCCGACGTACCCGAAGGTTACGAAGAAGACTGTGAAGAGCGCTCTTCGTTCTGAAGTAGAACAAAACAATGCGAAGGCATTTGCGTTCCCCACCGCAGCAGAGATCGAAGACAAGCAAACGTGGTCTGGCGACGTGACGGATCAGGATTTAATCAAATCGGCGGCGCTAGCGTCGGCCGTACATGTTGAACCCTCGAAAGAATCCGATGTCGGTAAGCTTAAGAAAAATCTTAGTAAGAAACTGAAGATCAAACCGAATCCCGTGCAGGAGATCATCTCAGCTTACGTTTCCAACGCAAAGACGGGCGAACGAACATTCGTTGCTTTGTCGGAGAAGCCCAAACAACCGGTGGGTTGGATTGTGTCCGGGTTGAATCCTCAAGGTATCAACGTCGGCATGAACGTTGTTATCTGCCACGAACGGTTTGTTCTTGACGCGAATTCTACGAAGACGTATAACGTCGCTGAACTTGTGCTCTGGACGAACAGATTGAAACCTGAACAGTTGGCAGCGGGATTTGTGAAGAACGATATTGTGGAGCACCCTGCTCACGGTCAGGGTCGTGTCGTCAAGGTTAAAGGCAATGAATGCTACGATGTCATCTTCAGTATTCCCGGTGAGGGTTCCGTGCCGGAACATTCCGGGCAGTCAGTCCGTGAAGTTGTCGGCGAAGAGTTGAAGTTTGTCGGCCACGTCACCAAGGTTGCAGGTGGAGTAAAACCTGCAAGTGATAAAACGAAGGGAGTTGACCTCACTAGGTTTGAGAATCTACCGCTTTTGTGTGGTTTCCTGTACGATGGTGTACAGCATGTAAAAGTCGGTAACACAAGTGCCATTCATACTGCTGTGATTGTGCATGAGTCGTTTGGCGATGGTAAGCATCCGGTGATTTGGCTATCCGAATTCGGATTGGCGCAACCAGCGATCAAGGTACGTCTGAAAAAAGACTCAAAGGTTAAGCCCATTGCCTCGCGTGCTCTCGGGGCCTAAACCTGGAAAAGGAAGCCTCGGCTTCCTTCCTTCAACCACAAAGGGGAAAGCGATGAACAACGATATGGAAATGGATCCTCCGGCAATTCGTGTTGGATCGCTGGGCAGCGAACTCAATGCGGAAGCGAATCGTCTTCTGGATCTCGCAGACGGACTTCTGTACGTCGGCTTTTCGGAGCTCTCGCACAAGCTCAGGAATCAGGCGAAGCGGTTGATGCTCATGGCGAATGATCTGCAGACGTGTTCGAACGAGTTGGTGAATGAAGCGGTGGGTACCGCAACCCAGGCAACCGCCAATATGTTCCAGGCGGCCATGAATGCGAGCAAACTTGCGCGTCAACCGCAGGGTGAGCTGTAACGCATCCGCCAATTTAAACAAGCAACGATTTGATGGGTAGTATAGGTTGCACCTTGCAGCAAGATGTAGTAAATAACCAGTAGGGGATATTCCCCATCTTAACTTTTCAGATTCAAACAGGAAACTAAAATGGCAACGCAAAAAGCATCTAACCCTTCCGCTGTCCTTCGTCAAGCCGCCGGTCAATTCGGCAAGATCCTGCGCACCAACGTGCGTCTCGAGAAGACATTGGAAAAGAAAGAACTGACCATCGCCAAACTGCGCGAGGCAATCAAGGCAGCGAAGGCCAAGAAGAAGGTCGGGGGTCGTGGTCCGGCTGCAAAGAAGACGACGCGTGGTGCCGCGAAGAAGGTAGCACGCAAGTCGACCCGCGCTTCGAAGGTTGAAGAAGTGGAAGACGATGAAGAAGCACCGGCGAAGACTGCGAAGAAGGTCAAGGTCAAGGTCAAGGTCGCAGCCAAGAAGGTAGCGAAGAAGACGGGCACCAAGCCGACCATGAAGAAGGTGGTCAAGAAGGTTGCGGCGAAAAAAGTAGTCAAGAAGGCTGGCGCGAAGAAGGACAAGAGCTTCATGCTCGATCTCGCGTAAGTCTGGTGTCCACTAGTGGAAAGGTTTCCCAGTTACAGTTGGGAAACCTTTCTGCTTTTTACCGTTTGTGCTCCAGGAATTGGAAGTGAATTTCATGCTAAGAGATGCACTTCCAATACCAATTCGTAAACAACGAAGGTGAGACATGAAGAATCTACAGCGAGTAGCTGATTCAAACTTTGACAGATTTCAGGCGGGCAACAACCTGATCTCGAAGAATCAATCACAGTTGAATAAGTTGTTGCCTCAACTGGAACTTCGTGCTAAAAAAGCACCCGAAGATTCACAGATCAAGGCGAAGTTGGAAGCTAAGAAAAATGCTCTAATCAAACTCAAGGCCAAGTTGGACAAAGCAGTACTGAAGGTGTCGAAGTTGTACGTGGTAGAAAAACCTGAGCAGTTGAAGCGACTCACCGCAGCACTGAAGTCGGTGACAACCATCATGGAAAACAAACCACCACTCGGTGTCAGCAAGGCTCTAAGATCATGCTCCAACGAGCTTACTTCCCTGCGCGAAGGAGTATTCATTGGTGCTGCCGTGGACAAGAAGACGTTGTCCATCCTTGCATGCCGTAAAGCGGTGAAGCATGTTGAGGCGTTGATTGAGTCGACCAACAAGGCGATTGCCTCGGTTGGCAAAGAGAATGAAGTGCGTGTCGAGGAATCAGAGGAAAAGATCCTGGATGAATTCGGAAAGGTCCTGAAGCAAACGCAGAAGGAGTCTGAAAACATTTCTGCTCTCCAGAAGAAACCGTTTGTGTTAACCCGGGTTCCGGTCGTACCCCTCATCAAGGGTCCTTTGAATACGCCGAGTCTGAAGAAGGCTGGATTCGACATCGTCAAGGTCGGTGACTACAACGTGATCCACAACCAGTTGGTTCTGGGTATCAACAAATCGTTCCTCGAGTTGCGAAAGGGTGCGATTGAACGTCAGGTTGATCCAAAGAAAATCATAGCCAAGGCTACAGAGATCAAGAAGATGATCGAAAAGCAAACAGGACAAAAGTACTTCTTCGTACTGGATAGACCTTATGGTGCAACTGGGGGTTCATGGTTTTGGTTAATGACCGAGCGTGATCTTTCGGCATTTGCCCGGGCATTCGCAGGTGGCCACGTCAAGATTGATCGATTCGGTTTCGCATTCTGAGGATGAAATGCCACTCGTTTACATGACGGTAATCAAGGTTACGATTGTGACCGGAGCAGGAACGGATCAGATTTACATGGAGGTGGCTATGCCTGACGGTTGCTATCCATTCGATCCGAAAAGTACGAACGTAGAGATGCGGGTAGCAAGAGGGCAAGGTGTGAATTACTTGCTTGAACATTTTCCGCAGCTGAAGGATATGTACACTGTGGTACAGCGAGGTTAAAAATGTTGATCTATCAGTTGGTGGTGTTGCCCACACCGGACACCCTTGAATACCTATCAAATGTTTTCTCCGGATCGCCGATTGATCTGGACCTGCAATCATTCTCGGTAGAGATCAACAGCTCGACAGAGATCATGGAAGCAGATGAGTCGAAGGTTTACAAAGCAGACGCAGGATCTATGGATAGATTTTACGATTCGGCGACGGGTGAAACCTCCTTGCTGCTGCCGCTGCAGAGCGAACAGCTGCTTACCCGCTGCAGGGAACTTCGTGAGCACGCACCGTCTGCGTTTTACGGTGAGCATTATTTCCCATACCTTTGTATCAAGCGCAACATGCCGACGATGAAACCGCATAGGCGTGCTCTCATCAACTCGTGGGCAGACACCCTGTACGCGAACCATTACCCTCTCATGTTCGATGCGGAAATCATTCTCCACAAAGAATACGACAATGCTCCGGACATGGATTACTACACAACGCGCGTGGTCGACGCCGCGAACTGAGAATAGTAAATACGCATGTACAAGTCAACGCCGCTGTGGAACGTCGACTGCCGCGGAGCAGACCAGCCGGAGGTGTCTGCTGTCAGAAATAACACCGGATGGCATATACGCTACCTTCACCTCCATAGATATTCCTTGGGACTTCCCAAAATGCTTGGCGTGGTTCGCCGTAGGGTCGGTTGATACTGTGCCTTGTCGCTAGTACGGAAGTGCGTGATATGTCTGACGGCGGGAAAGACCGCAAATAGTTTCATGTTTCATAGCCGAATCGAAAAGGTATCATCATGCAACCCCTAGCAAACCTGCCAGAGTGTTGGGTGTGTGGCGCGCGTTTTTCCGACGTGAACCCGCCTGGCCCAGCAAATAGAGAAGAGCACCATATCATCCCGCGTCAGGCAGGTGGTGTGGATGGTCCGCAGGTTTCGCTTTGTGATATGCATCACTCTAAGCTCCACAAGATTGCAAACCGTTTGAGTTCAAAGAAGCCATATTTTGATTTACTGTACGGAGACTTTGGCGAAAGGCAGAAGAAGTTGTTGTGGCTGGCGTCACGTGCCTACATGGCATTCCAGGCAACGTCTGGAGACCCAAACAAGAAGAAGATGGTTGTCCTAGAACTGGACCAGAAGAAGCAGTATATGCTCGAGATGTTGAAGCGTGTCTATCCCCAGGCAAAATCTCGTGAAGCAATTTATGACCTCGCATTGGCGCAGCTGTATCAGCGTCACTTTACACCAGATCCTTAACCACGTGAGGTAACGATGAGCGAAGAAGTGAAGGAAGTACAAAAAGAAGAAGTGAAGGAAAGCCGATGGTTCGACAACAGTCCGACCACAGATGTGGAAGAACGTCGTGGAATCCTTGACTGGAGTGAGTCAATCACCGAAGTCAATCTGGCGCAGCGTGCACTGCAAGAATCCTTGGTCTTGAAGAAGCTCAAGGAATCCCGTGAGGCAATGGATCGCCTCAACCACGCCGCACACAATCTTAATCTGTATTTGATCTCGAGAGGTGTCTGATGGACGAAATTGCTGATGGATCAATTATTGCTTTCCACCTGGCCAGTGGGCAGACGGTTTTAGCAAAAGTTACCAAGTCAGATGACTATGGCTTCCATATTGAAAAGCCGATGGAATTCCTTTCGGGTATGACACAACATGGTCCGCAGTTTGCTTTGATTCCGTACCTTACCTGCTCTGGTGCATTCCCACCTATAGAGCAAATGATCCTCGCGTATGAAGATGTGGTTATGCCGCGTCCTGCACCAGCACCGTTAGAACAGAAGTATCAGGAAGACACCGGAATGATCGTAACCCCACCTCAGGGCCTGGTTCTGGTAAAACCCTGAGACCTGCTTCACTATTGGGTTTCCCGGGGATTGACAAGAGGCCGGGATGTTTGATACACTATGCGATCGTGTCAAAACTTTGGAGGTGGTTGATTTAGTGGGGTTGTACGGCCGACTGATGGGGCATGTCAGTCAACAAAAAAATTGTACTATGAGTATCGACCAATGCTCAAGAAAAACGTTTTGGGGAAAGCGTCAGCCAAATCCCTTGGCGAAGCTTTCAGGTGTGGGGAATGCCTACACCATAAGAAACATCCACATTCTTCCAAACAAGAGGTCTGCTCAAAACTGGGCATCAAAGCTGTGGGGATCGCACCATCGTGTTTTACACCTGACATCACGAGGATCGCCAAGAACTCGGACGAGTTCGTTCATGTTGTAACCCTTTTCCAATCATTTTCGTTCTCGGAGCGACGAGTCCTTTTGGGACTTCTACGAACAAAAACAAAGAAGACGCAGTGGCCGATTGGCACGAAGTTGTATTTCAAGATCGGCAAAGACTTCATCTCGAATTACCTTTGTGGTTTCGTTTCAGGTTACACAAGCAGCGGTGAATTGATGTTGATGGGAAATCCAAATCGGTCGCGAGGCCAGTCGTTCATCTCTTATCTTGCTGCAGATGCACAGGACCTTTTGACACACAAGCAGTGGATTGAAAAGAGGAATGAGTTGAAGGATCAGAACAAGATTCACGATCCCTCGAATCAGATCATCAAGAAGACTTCAGTGAAGGACAAGTGGGAACCACCCACCATCGACTCGGCGCCACGCGAATGGCACGACAAGATCGAGAAAGAGCAGCGTAAGAAACGACGCACTCGTCTTGATACGATGGAATATATGGTCAGCGGTGGTTGAAGCTTGTCGGGGGAATAATGTTACTTCACGAAGAGTTTGGAATCAAACGTTCAGAGATGGGCAGTGTCGGCGGAGCATACTACGCCTATCTGTTTCACCGCATCGATCAACGCCGCATGAAGAAGTTGCTCGACAACAAGGAGCTCTCTGACAGGCTGATTGGTCTGTCACGTTCGCAAGGGAAGATCCTCAAGAACTACAAGTTGTATGCCTGGGCTTATCACAAATACCGATTCGGTATGATAGCCAAACCGAGGGCCGTAGACTATGAGGTTGATCCGGTTGACGCTTCGTTTCTTCGGAGACTGAATCTCAATCACCTGTCACTTGATTACGAAGCATACTCGTTGGAAGATTTCGATCAGTTGGTGGAAGATACGGTTCATTGCAACCACATGAACCAGCACATCGGTAAACTTATTTCAAGGAAGTTGATTTTCTTGTGTCGTTCCTACGGGGAGAACAGGGAAGATTTGGATGCAGAGTTGAGGGCACGTGCAGTTCGTGCACTATACATGCACTACCCGAGGTTCAAGTCATTGCTTCATATGACAAACGTAGCGAAGACGACGATTCACCATGCAGCGATGACCATGATAACGCAGAATGTCAATGGTGTTCGCAATAGGTTGTATGTGGACGAGCATGGGCAACACCAAGCAGTGCATGAAGATATCAGTCTGCATGTCAACAGGGTTACAGCCCCATGTGAATACTTGAGCCATATCAAGGATCACATGGAAACTCTGGTGAAGGTTGGAGAGAGGATGCAGCCTGAACTACAAAGATTCATTCTGTGTTGCGCAGGGCGCCATGATGTTGAATTCTCGGAGCATCTGAAACGTGACAACAGTCTGGCAATCGATTCGATGTCGTATGATCGATATTTGGATCGAGCAACAAAGTTCTTCGGCTTCACTGACGTGCAGGTCGCCAAGGTGTTTAGCAAGCTTAGAAGTTACCTTGAGCCTTCTGCATACGCATAGTTAATGTAGAGAGGGCGGAACATGGATACGGTGTTAGAACGTGACGTGACGGATCTCGAGAAGCAGCAAGAGGAATTCGCATCGAGATTCAACATGAGCTTCAAGCAATACAAACAGGTTGTAAAGTCTTGCACTATGGATGAAGTCATAACTGTGTTTGAGTTGCAACGTTGTAGAAATCACCATTCCATGTTCCGTCGTAAAATGGCAAGCAAGTTACATCGCTGGTTTGAACTAGGCATCGCCTGCAAACCATTTTCCGAAAAAGAGTTCAAGTTGTTGATGCCCACGTGGCGAATCGATTGGAAGTTACCAACATGAGTACGCTGTGGGATGACAAGCATAAGTTTGAATGTGAGATGGAAGGTACGATCGTAACCGGCGAGGTGTCGCGTTTTGGCATGGACTTCAGCGTCGAAGCGAACATTGAAGGTAAGATTTACACGTTCGGCATGCGTGCGGTGTACGTACTACCTGCCAAGTATGTTATCCCACGTCTGTACCATGTAGTTGCAAAGAATGGTCGGCAGGGAACAATGGAACTTCCGTGGTTCACAGAGCAAGATTCTGCAGAGGCACCGCAAGCATTCGAACGAGGAATAAATGCCTGCGTCGCCTGGCA
>Ga0302307_10000139_pt1 | contig 62695 bp, 59 predicted proteins | sample III_Palsa_E3_2_FD_200530 | JGI IMG/M metagenome (GOLD analysis project Ga0302307, IMG submission 200530) | Peat permafrost microbial communities from Stordalen Mire near Abisko, Sweden - III_Palsa_E3_2 | ecosystem: Environmental > Terrestrial > Soil > Palsa > Peat permafrost | place: Sweden... | reverse complement strand
CGAGTTCTGGGCCGACGAAAAATTCAGGCAGACCCACGAGCTTAAAAAAACCTACCGGCAGATGGGGCAGCTCTCCGGCGGCGAAAAGGCCCAGTTGACCTATACCATCCTTTGCAGCGCCATCGCCTACCAGTTCGGCATCACCCGGGAAGGCCTGAACCCGAAAAGCTTTCGTTTTATCGCAGTGGATGAGAGCTTCAGTAACCAGGACGAGGAAAAAGCTACCTATCTCATGGAGCTATGCAAACAACTGCACCTCCAGCTGCTGGTCGTCACACCCAGCGATAAGATCCAGATCGTCGAGAATTTTATCGCCCATGTTCACCTCGTTCAACGGGTGAGTAACCGGCATAGCATCCTCTTTAATATGACTAAAAAGGAACTGAAAGAAAAGAGGGAACTAATGATTTAGCAATCAAGTGAATAGGGATGGCCTTGTGGCGAGACGGGATCGGTCATCTCGCGCAGAAGGCTTCGTAAGCGTTTTTATATTGTTAATGAAGCCGCATGCAGTGCGATTTTCTCTACTTTTAAGGCATGAAGCTGAAAGGGTTTATGCTGGTCATTCTGCTAGCCGCCAGCGGGTCTGTTTATTCTCAAACCCCCGGCGACACTACTTTTTCCCTATTCGTCAACAGCAGCCTGAGTTTCACCCATGCCAGCGACCCCCATATCAACCACTGGCTGAAAGAATATGGGTATCCTACCGAACCCCACGTCCCCACCAGCCTGAACTTCGAGCTCGCCGCCATTCCCGCCGATTCGAGGGTGATGTATGCCGTCCGGCTATCCACCATTACGTCAGGTAATGACCTGACCTCTTTTACCTTGTCAGCCGGCGCCTATGCCGCCGTGGTCAAGACGCGGAGCTTGCTGGTATTGGTCGGCGGCGCAATAGGATATCACGCCGACATCATTACGCTGAACGGTCAACTGCCCACCGCCTATGAACAGCTGGCGACACAATACGATGTCTCTTCCCTCGCATTGCGCCGGAGCGGTCTCTACATGGAACCCGCCGCAAGGGTCGTCTGGTACCCGGTTCACATCGGCTTCGTCCAGATCGGCATCTTCGGTGGCCTGGGGTACGATATCGACGTCAATTCCCAATGGCGGCTCGGCTATTACAGCGATGTGCACGGCAGAGATGATGATTTCAAGAAGTTGAAAAAGCCCAGCGATCAGCAAAAGGTCAGCGAACACGGGTTCTCTCTCAGTACAGGTCTCAGCATCCGGTTTAATCTCAATTAAGAACGACTAAGAACGGCTGACCAGCACAGGACTGCTTTCCCTGGAACCATCCGCGGTGATCACGGTGAGGATATACATCCCGGCGGCTAAGTTCTGAACGGGAAAAGTTACTATGGTCCCGGCGCCGCCTGTGGCTTGTTTTTCGGCAAGGCGTTGACCGGAGGCGCTGGTCAACAGAACCGTCACCACCGAATTGGAATTCCCGCCGAGAGAAATATTGATATAATTCGTGGCCGGGTTAGGGAACAGGCTGAGCTTCGCAATAGTTGTCGTCCGCACTACCACCACCTGTGAATAGACATAGCTGTTATCCAGGTTGACCTCTGTCAGCCGGTAGAAATTGTTTCCGGATAAGGGCTGCTCATCCACATAGGTATAGGCCGTTTCTACCTCGCTGTTACCTTTTGCCTCAACGGTGCCGATCCCGACCCATGTCTCGCCGTCGGCGCTGCGTTCGATGATGAAATGGCTGAAGTTCACTTCCTCCTGTGTATTCCAATCGAGGGTCACCCCATGGTCATTGTTCAGCACCGCCGAAAAACCGGTGAGTACGATCGGCAGGGTAACGCTCGCTGCCACGCCTGTGGCGCTCAGCGTGGCAGGGCCATACACCGCAGGATTCGAACAGCTATGCGTATACCCGCTGCCACAATTGATGGCTACGCCGGAACTCGAATAAGATTTGCCAGCGGCAGCGGCCGTGGAGGCATAGTTATAATTAGCCCAGTTATAATACACACTATTCTGATTCGCCAGGGCAACGGTAGAATTATCATAGAGGTTGAGGGTAGGCCCGCTGACCGTAAAAATGGCCTTAGTGGTGGTGGACCCGTTGCCAATGACGATCTTGCTCGTATTCGACAAGTCGATCGTTGTAGTGGATGGGCCGTTGGTCGTCATCGACGAGTTATCGTCCAGGTATATTTTGCTGGCCGAAAGGCTGACATTATAACTGGTCGTCATCGACGACGTATTGCTGAAGGTAAAGCTGGCATTCGTCAGTGACAGCGGTGCATTCACGGTTACCTGGCTGCTGCCGCTGACCAGTACGGTCGTTCCGTTAAAAAAAGTGGTAATGGGGCTGCTGCCGGCATATTGGATATTCAGCGTCTCGTTGCTGATCGACAAGGTGCCGCCGGAAAAAGTACAGTTCTGACAGGTGGCCGATTCATTGACGGCCAGCGTAGATCCCGACGGGATCGTAATAGTACACTCGTAACAGGTGCCGGGTAATACTGCTGACCATTGCGTCGTGGCGGCGGTTGGAAGCGTATAGGTTGTCTGGGCGATAACAGACGAGTTCATCAGGATCGTGGCTATCAAAGGGAGGATTATAATACTGCGTTTCATGACAAGGTAATTACCCAAGTCATGCCATACTCCAATCCTTTGAAAATGAATGAACTTTATCCTCCCACTTTAGACGCGAATTCCATTCGGCGGAATGGATTCCCGTTTTGGGTTATTTTCCCTTTTCCGCCGGCCCCGCCGTCCGGGCTGAAATTTCATTGATCAGCTCCGCCACCAGTGAGGTCCAGCCGGTCTGATGGCTGGCGCCCAGCCCATGACTGGTGTCTCCATGGAAATATTCATAAAACAACAGTAAGTCTTCATTTCCCGGCCGCTGATAGAACCAGTTGTATTTTCCGTGCAATGGCCGCGCCCCGGTCTCGTCTTTTTTGAACAGGCTGATCACCCGCTCTGTCAATCGGTCTGCAACCTGTTCGAGCGTCAGCTGTTCCCCGGAACCTGCCGGATATTCCACCAGCAGCCCGTCGCCATAAAACTTTCCGAACTGGCGGATCGACTGGATGATGAGATAGTTGATCGGTATCCACACCGGCCCGCGCCAGTTGGAATTGCCGCCGAAAAAATCAGAGGTCGAGTCGCCCGGATCATATTTAATATGATAATCGATACCCCCGATATTGATATTATACGGATGCTTCTCGTGGTGTTTGGACAGTGCCCTGATCCCGCAGGGTGCAAGGAATTCCGCCTCATTGAGCAGCCGCGCCAGTAAAAAGATCAACCTTTTCTGCGGCACCAGCGACAACAGCACCTGCTCGCCGTCACTGTGCTCTTCATTCGGCCAGTACCGGTTATTTTTCAGCCGGTAGTTCTCGAACCACGTCATCCGCTTTTTGAAGTCCGCCAGTTTATGCAGGGTATTCTTTTCAATGATCGAGACGGCGAAGAGGGTCGTCAATCCTACAATGGACTGGATGCGCAGCTGGACCGGCGATCCCGCGATGGACAATGTATCATAAAAGAAATGGTCCTCTTCATTCCACATCCCCTGTTCGTTCAGGGCTTCCGCGATCAGCACGAAATGTTCGAAAAATTTGGTGGCAGTATCCTCGAATGTGTCATCCTTCATCGCAATCTCCAGCGCCATATCCATCATGTTCAGGGCATACATCCCCATCCAGCTGGTGCCATCAGCCTGTTCGAGCTGCATATCTCCGCCCAGCTGGTGGCTGCGGTTGAAGACCCCGATATTGTCCAGCCCGAGAAACCCTCCTTCGAACATATTATTCCCGTTGGCGTCCTTCCGGTTGATCCACCAGGTGAAATTGATCAGCAGCTTCTGGAAGATCCGCTTCAAAAAGGAGATATCGCCTTTCCCGGTCCGGTCTTTTTCTAACCGGTAGACCATCAGCGCTGCCCAGGCCTGCACCGGCGGGTTCACATCGCTGAAGTTCCATTCATAGGCGGGTATCTGCCCATCCGGCTTCATATACCATTCGCGCATGATCAGCAGCAGTTGGTGTTTGGCAAATACCGGGTCCACCAGGGCCATGGATATGCTTTGAAAGGCCAGGTCCCAGGCCGCGTACCATGGGTATTCCCATTTGTCCGGCATCGCGATGATATCCTGGTTCTTGAGGTGTTTCCAGTCGTGATTTCTTCCATTGAGCTTGCCTGCATTGACAGGCGTAATCCCATCGCTGGTCGTCAGCCAGCGTTCCACGTCGAAATGATAATATTGTTTACTCCACAACAGCCCGGCCAGCGCCTGGCGTTGGACCGTCGCCATCTCAGGGCTGATCCCCTCCGGCAGGACGGAATGGTAAAAAGCGTCGGCCTCTTCCTTCCGGCTGGCGAACAGCCCCGCCGGATCACCCCCGAAGGGATTCTCCACGATCTTGTTGCTCAGCCTCAAGTAGATGGATTTCGTTTCGCCAGGGCCGATCGTATATTGGTAGACGGGAGAAAACTTAGTGCCTGTCTTTTTCTGCCGCAGCAGATCGAGATTTTTTTTGTGGATGATGGCGTCATGGAACGCGTCTTTGACAAACGGCGTCTTATTCGGCGTGCCGGAGACTTTTTCCAGGTTCGTCTCGTTCTCCGTAAAAAGGCTGTACTGCGGTTGCTGAAAATATAAATAATAAGAGCCCAACCGGCTATGCGTCGCCCTCACAGAACTCTTATCCCGGCTGGCGATCACCGGTTTTTTCTCCTGCCCGTCATAGGTCCACCGATTATAAAACCACAACGTCGGGAGAACGGTGATGTCTGCCTTCTTGTTATGCCGGTTACGGATGTCGACGCGGATGAAGATATCCCTCGCATTCTGTTTCGCATAGCAGATCGTTACGTCGAAATACTCGTTATTGTCAAAGACGCCGGTGTCCAGGATCTCGTACTCCGGCTCTTCCCGAGAACGCTTACGGTTCTCTTCCAGTAATTGCTTGTAAGGAAATTCCTGTTGCGGATACTTGTACAGGTATTCCATATAGTAATGGGTCGGCAGGTTGTCCATGTAGTAGTACAGTTCCTTCACATCCTCGCCGTGATTACCTTCCTTATTGCCCAATCCGAACAACCGCTCTTTCAGGATAGGGTCTTTGCCGTTCCACAGGGCCACCGAGAAACAGAGGTTCTGAAAGAAGTCCGAGATCCCGCCGAGCCCGTCTTCGCCCCAGCGATAGGTCCTGCAATGGGCCTGGTCATAAGGAAAATAATGCCAGGCATCGCCATAGGCGCTATAATCCTCTCTCACTGTGCCCCATTGCCTTTCGCTCAGATACGGTCCCCACTGTTCCAAAGGTATTTTTTTTGCAGCGTTAACTGCAAGTCGTTGATGTTCTGCCGTCATGATAGGTGTCATTCTCCAATGATTACAAGTCAGTATGGCAAGCAAGCTTTATTCCAATTCCCGCCTCCCGAGGGCCATCGCCCGCACAATTCCGGGCGGAAGTTACTAAAGTTCCGTGGGGTTTATTTTACCAAAAACGGACTCTTCTGAACTTATTCGGCTGAAAAGACCGAACTTTAAGGCGAAAAAAAGTAGAAATTTGACTTTTAAAGAATTTGGCCTGGATGAAAGCCTTCTCGAAGGCATTGCCGCATCAGGATACGAAAACGCCACACCCGTACAAGAGCAGGTCATCCCACTCATATTAAACGGACAAGATATTATTGCCTCCGCGCAGACCGGCACCGGTAAAACGGCCGCCTTCCTGTTGCCCATTATCAATAAGCTGCTGCACTCCCGTGCCGATGATACCGTCAACGCACTGGTGATCGTCCCCACGCGGGAACTGGCCGTCCAGATCGCACAGAACATGGAAGGGCTGTCTTATTTTACGAATATCAGTTCGATAGCCGTTTATGGCGGCGGTGATGGCAGCAACTTTTCCACCGAAAAGCAAGCCCTGTCGCGGGGGGCCGATGTAGTCATTTGTACGCCCGGCCGGATGATCGCCCATCTCAACATGGGCTATGTCAAGCTCCAGGGGCTCCAATACCTCATCCTCGACGAGGCCGACCGTATGCTGGACATGGGCTTCTATGATGATATCATGAAGATCATTTCTTTTATGCCGCCCAAACGGCAGAACCTGCTGTTTTCGGCCACGATGCCGACAAAGATCCGCGACCTGGCCCGTAAGATCCTCCATGAGCCGGTAGAGATCAATATCGCGATCTCCAAACCTCCTGCCCGTATTGAACAGAACGCCTTCGTCGTCTACGAAGCCCAGAAGATACCGCTCGTGAAATGGCTGCTCAAATCGCGCAACCTGAAGAGCACCCTCGTCTTCTGCTCGAAGAAACATAATGTCAAACAGCTCACCATGGAGCTGAAAAGGTCGAAGTTCAATGTCAGCGAGATCCATTCGGACCTGGACCAGGCTTCCCGCGAACAGGTATTGCTGGAATTCAAGAGCAGGCGCCTTCCCATCCTCGTGGCCACGGATATCCTTTCCCGCGGCATCGACATCGACAATATAGAAATGGTGATCAATTATGATGTCCCCAATGACGGCGAGGACTATATCCACCGGATCGGCCGTACGGCAAGGGCCGAAACGGACGGCATTGCATTCACCTTCATCAGCGAAAAAGAACAGAATAAATTCCGGATCATCGAAGAACTGTTGGGTAAACCCGTTACCAAGGCGGAAATACCGGAGCAGTTCGGTCCCGCACCCGAATATCATCCCGGCAGCAGGGGTGGAAAAAGTCATCGGGGAAGGGGCCCGGGCGGCGGCGGCCATAGCGGCGGTTCCGCAGGTCGCGGGGGTTCAGGTGGTCACGGCGGCGGCCATGGTGGTTCAGGCGGTCGCGGAAATTCCGGTGGTCATGGTCGCAGTGGCTCCGGCGGGCCAGAAGGAAGAGGCGGTCACAGTAATCACGGCGGTCGCAGCGCCGGCGGCCAGAAAATCCAAATTTCCCCCAAAGGCAATCCCAATCCCTGAGCAATCGTTAGAAGACCAGCACCAGCCAGCCCGCTAACAGCCACGCGAGAACAATGACCGGCGACGGTAATCGCGTCAGGCTCAGCGCAGCCCATGTTGCCCCGATCACCGCCAGGTTGATCGCAATATCTGTCCAACTGACCAGGTAGAAATCCTTCATCATGTATAGCGCGGAGGCAATGATAATCCCAACGACTACGGCATTGATCCCTTCCAGCGCCCGGTAGACGATCGCATATTTTTTCAGGTTATGCCAGATGGGATAAAAGAAGAGTACCAGCAAAGCGCTGGGCAGGAAAATGCCTGTGGCCCCGATAAAACAACCCAGGATCTGCAATGCCGTACCCTTGTCCTTCATAGCGATGCCACCCATATAGGCGGCCACAGAAAAGACGGGTCCGGGGATCGCCCGTACCATCCCGGCGCCGGAATAAAAATCGCCCTTGTTCAACCGGATGATGTTCGGGTTCCGCTGGATCAGTTTTTGTGATTGCGGCCGCGCCACGAACTGTTCGTACATCATCGGGATCAGTACATTTCCCCCGCCAAAAACAAGGCTTCCAAAACGATAGGTGTTTTCAAACAGGTTCAGCGGCCGCCGGTTGGGCCAGTTATTTTTACGCGCCAGTTCGCTGCTCACACCCGCCAGCAGGAAAATGATCGCAAAGAGCCAGATGTTCCCCCATTTAATTTTCTTCGGCAGTATTTCCTTTTGCGGGATACGCCGGTCGCTGAGGTTGGTTACGAAGCCGCCCAGCACCAGCAGGAGGGGAAAGACCCATGGCCACTGGAACAGGAGAAAGGTAGAGATAGTACTGGCGACCAGGATGACCCGCGTAATGGTGTTGTGGATGGAGATCTTAAAGGCCTTTTGCGCCGCAAAAGCAAGGAAGCCGATCGTCATGGGAGCGATAAAGCGGAACAACGCGGTGTTAGTAGTCGGAAAAAAAGAAAAGAGCCCCATCAGAATGCAGGCCGGCAGCGTCCAGATCAGCATGGTGATAACGGCCAGTAATACCCCGCCTCGTTTGTACCCGATCAGCGTAAGTGTTTGTGTGGAAGACGCCCCCGGCAGCAGCTGGCAGAAGGCGTTGTATTCCAGCAATTCCTCTTCCGTCACATCCTTTCGTTTCTGGACAAACGTCTTCAGCATCATGGCGTAATGTCCCTGTGGACCGCCAAAGGCGGTAAGACTATACAGCAGTACGGTCTTAAGGAATGCAATATGGCGGAATAGAACTGTCAACCCGGCCGCAAATTATTGATTGTTGAAAACATGAGCAAAGGGAATCGGCCGGCACCTGTTTTTAACGTAAATTCAGAAGACAAAACTACGACATGAGAAAAAATGGATTATTTAGCCTTTTCCTGCTGCTAGCCGTCAGCGCCACAGGACAGAACACCGACATCCGCGCGACCATCAGCGCGGCAGCCGATAAGATCGAACCCAAAACCATCGCCTGGCGCCGGGATTTTCATGAACATCCGGAGTTGGGCAACCGGGAATTCCGCACCTCCAAGATCATCGCCGACCACCTGCGATCGCTGGGATTGGAAGTACACGAGGGGGTAGGGAAGACCGGCGTAGTCGGCATCCTGCGGGGCGCATACCCTGGCCCGGTGATCGGCCTGCGGGCCGATATGGATGCGCTGCCGTTAATCGAGCGTACCCATGTCCCTTTCGCTTCGAAAGTCAAAACCACCTTTAACGGCCAGGAGGTCGGCGTCATGCATGCCTGCGGCCATGACTCCCATATCGCCATTATGATGAGCGTCGCCGAAATCCTGGCGGGCATGAAACAGCAGCTGCATGGCACCGTGAAATTCATCTTTCAACCGGCAGAAGAAGGTCCGCCCAATGGCGAGGAAGGCGGTGCGGCCCTCATGATCAAAGAAGGCGTGCTGGATAATCCCAAAGTCGATGTCGTCTTCGGCCTGCACATCTGGTCATCCGTGGAAGCAGGGAAAATAAAATACCGCAGCGAAGGGGCCATGGCCGCTTCCGACTGGTTCACGATCAAAGTACACGGAAAGGGCTCACACGGTTCACAACCCTGGGCCGGTATCGACCCTGTCGTCGTCTCCGCCCAGATCATCGAAGGGCTGCAGACGATCATCAGCCGTCAGACTGAACTGACCAAGGATGCGGCGGTCATCTCCGTCTGTGTCGTGCAGGGTGGCGTCCGGTCGAATATTATCCCTGAAGAAGTGGAAATGACAGGTACGATCCGCACCCTGGATACCGCCATGCAATCAGAGATCCATCAGCGTATGCGGCGCACCGTTACAAAAATCGCGGAGAGTGCCGGCGCCACGGCTGATATCACGATAGATAACAAAACCCTGATCACTTATAATGACCCGGCCCTGGTGACGAAAATGTTGCCTTCGCTCCAACATACTGCCGGCGATAGCAACGTGCTGTGGATGGATGCCATGACGGGGTCGGAGGATTTTTCGTTTTTCGGCGCAAAGGTTCCTTCTTTTTTCTTTTTCCTTGGAGGAATGAAAAAGGGCCAGGACCCCAAAACGGCCTTCCCACACCATACGGCTGATTTCTATATTGATGAGAGCGGTTTCAAGCTAGGTGTAAAGGCGTTCTGCAACCTGGTATTTGATTACAGTAACCCAGCTAAATCATAGTATTGTTTTATATATAAACAGCTTATTGAATGGATATAGAAACTATCCGTGACTACTGCCTCGCAAAAAAGGAGGTAGAAGAAAGCTTTCCTTTCGGCGAAACCACCCTGGTCTTTAAGGTCAGGGGAAAGATCTTTCTATTGTCCGGTCTCGATAATCCCGTGCTGCAGTTCAACGTCAAATGCGATCCGGAAAAGGCTATAGAGTGGAGGGAGCAATTCGCCGCCGTCCAACCGGGCTATCATATGAATAAGAAGATGTGGAATACGGTGATCGTTGACGGTAGTATCCCCGGCCGGATCCTCCGGCAGATGATCGATGACTCTTACCAACTGGTGGTCATGTCGTTACCCAAGAAATCACGGGAAGGGTTAGTGTAGATAGTAGCCGCTTTTTTCTATTTCTTCCCGGACGGCATCTGGCACCAGGTAGCGGATGGACTTTCCTTCTTTGATGTGTTGGCGAATGGTCGTCGAGGAGATCGGTAACAGCGGCGCATGCATAAGCTGTATGCTCATGGCTTCCGGATAGACGGGGATTGTCTCATGCTCCGGACGCTGATAGACATAGATAGGGTAGTGCTGCAGCAACCATTGATAGTTCTTCCATTTCGGCAGATTTTGCAGGCTATCACTGCCCATAATGATCGCAAACTGATGCGTAGGATATTTCTCCTGTAAGTAAGCCAGGGTGTCTACCGTATAAGAAGGCTTGGGTAATTTGAATTCTATATCGGATGCCTTGAGGTTCTTTTCTCCTTCAATCGCCAGCTGCACGAGGAAAAGTCGATGGTATTCGTTCAATAAAGAGGCAGAAGGCTTCAGCGGGTTCTGAGGGGAGATAACAAACCAAATCTGGTCGAGATCGGTATGATCGAGGATATAATTAGCAATGATCAGATGGCCGTGATGAATGGGATTAAAGGAGCCAAAGTATAATCCTACGGTCATTTTCCACTCTCCTCCATGAAAATGTTGTCTGCTTCATCCAGCCGAAGGCTGAGATTATAACCGGCAACAGTGATAGAAATAGGATCCCCGAGAGGAGCTATCTGTTCCACTCTGATCAACTCTCCGGGCACACATCCCATCTCCATCAGCTTCAGGAACAGGTCATTTTTTTCGAAAGAATGAATCCTGGCGATCGTTCCGGGCTCTAATTCAGATAATCTCTTCATTTTTATTTGGGTTGTCCTAACTTGGACCAACGAAATTATGCTTTGTTACACTATTCAACTTACGATTAACGGAAATGCCGCCTACTAACGCCAAAATACAGTTTCATATTCTTCAACCCGTTTCCCTGAGGGAGAGAACGCGTTTAAAGCAATTCATTGTCAAACTCTTCCGACAGGAAAAGAAACCGCTGGCCGAACTGAGCTATATCTTCTGTTCGGACCAATACCTGCTGGACATTAACCGCCAATTTCTTCAACACGACTTTTATACGGATATCATCACCTTTCCGCTGTCTGATCCTGGTCAACCGATTAGCGGGGAGATATACATTAGTGTCGACCGGGTCCGGGATAATGCAAGGGAATTTGGGAGTTCTATCCGGCAGGAATTGCTTCGGGTCATCTTTCACGGCGCCCTTCATTTGTGCGGCTATAAGGATAAAAGCCTCCGGGACGAGAAACTAATGCGGAAAATGGAGGACAAATACCTCGCTTTATACAATCGTTCCACGTGAAACACCTGCGTTGTAAAATATTTCATTATGCATAACGTTCCCCGTGGAACGTTTAACTTTGCATCATGTTTTTAAAGTATGATGTTATTGTAGTGGGTGCCGGGCATGCCGGTTGTGAAGCGGCTGCTGCGGCCGCTAACCTAGGGTCAAAAGTTCTCCTGATCACGATGAATATGCAGACGATTGCACAAATGAGCTGTAATCCGGCCATGGGAGGCATCGCCAAAGGCCAGATCGTCCGGGAAATCGACGCTATGGGGGGATACTCCGGTATCGTCAGTGATAAAAGCATGATCCAGTTCCGGATGCTCAACCGGTCCAAAGGACCGGCTATGTGGAGTCCGAGGTCTCAAAATGACCGGATGCTGTTCGCCTCTACCTGGCGGGAAATGCTAGAACAAACCCCGAACGTCGATTTTTACCAGGATATGGTCAACTCCCTGATCGTCAAAAATGGCGTTGTCTGTGGAGTCGTCACTGGCCTGGGCCATGAAATTTCGGCCAATGCCGTCGTCGTCACCAGCGGAACCTTCCTCAATGGTGTCATCCATATCGGAGAAAAGCGGTTCGGCGGCGGTAGGGTAGCCGAAAAAGCGGCTACGGGAATAACGGAACAATTGGTCTCTCTTGGCTTTGAAAGCGATCGCCTCAAGACCGGAACACCTCCCCGCATCGATGGAAGAAGTCTGGACTACACAAAAATGGAAGAACAAAAGGGGGATGACCAGATTGTGGGCTTCTCTTACCTGGACACACCTAAACCCGCACAACAAAGAAGCTGTTGGATCACCTACACTAATTCTACGGTACACGATATTCTTAAAACCGGATTCGATCGCAGCCCCATGTACACCGGTCGCATCGAAGGGGTAGGGCCAAGATATTGCCCCAGCATAGAAGACAAGATCAATCGCTTCGCGGAAAGGGAAAGACATCAGCTGTTCATCGAGCCAGAAGGATGGAATACCGTCGAAATCTATGTCAATGGTTTTTCTACTTCTCTTCCCGAAGAAGTTCAGTATGCCGCTCTTGCCCAAGTCCCGGGATTTGAAAATGTTCGCATCTTCCGTCCGGGCTACGCTATTGAATACGATTATTTTCCACCCACCCAGCTTAACCATACCCTCGAGACTAAAATGCTCCCTAATCTTTTCTTCGCCGGCCAGATCAACGGCACGACCGGATATGAAGAGGCTGCCTGTCAGGGGCTCATGGCAGGGATCAATGCTCACCAAAAAATCAACCACCTCGATCCGGTCATCCTGAAAAGGAGCGAAGCCTATATCGGCGTTCTCATCGACGACCTCATCAACAAGGGCACCGAAGAACCTTATCGTATGTTCACCTCCCGCGCTGAATTCCGCACCCTTCTCCGCCAGGATAATGCAGACCTGCGCCTGACAGAAATAAGCTTCAGGCTAGGCCTAGCCTCTCAGCAAAGAATGCAAAAAGTAATCGACAAGAAAAGCGGTATAGAAAAAACAAAAGAAGTGCTGTCTTCCTTCTCCCTCGAACCGGAAGAATCTGCCAACTATCTGCTGGAGAAAAATTCTGCCCCGTTACTTCAAAAACAAAAAGCTGCACAGGTACTCCTGCGCCCCAACATAGATCTTCTCTCCATGCGTAATGCCATCCCCCGGCTCGCACACTCACTCGACAACATCGACACAGACGTCCTCGAAGAAACAGAAATCCAGATCAAATACGATGTCTATATCGGCAAAGAAAAAGAGCTTGTTGAAAAAATGGCCCAACTCGAAAATCTCCTGATCCCGGAGAATTTCAACTACGACCGTTTGTCATCTCTCTCCAATGAAGCCCTCCAGAAATTTAAAAAGATAAAACCCAGGACCCTCGGCCAAGCCAGCCGCATCAGCGGCGTTAATCCCAGTGACGTACAGATCCTCATGGTTTATATGGGGAGATAATATATTAAATATTTATAACCCGTATTTTGCACTGATTTCCAGCATTCTATCTATCGGTTTGCGCGCCGCATGCATTAATTCCGGGTCCATCAGCAGCTCAGGTTGTTCATACTGCATGCATAAGTACAATTTCTCCAGGGTATTCAGTTTCATATGCGGGCAGTCGTTACAAGCACAGTTATTTGTCGGCGGCGCAGGAATGAAAGTCTTCTCCGGAGACGACAATTGCATCTGATGCAGTATTCCGGCCTCTGTTGCCACGATGTATTCTTTGCAGGCATCACGCTTGGTATAATTTAAGAGGGCCGTGGTGGACCCTATATAGTCTGCCAGGCGTAGTATCGGTTCTTCACATTCGGGGTGAGCGATCAACTTAGCCTCGGGGTATCTTATCTTCAGCCGCGTAATTTTCTCCAGGCTAAATATCTCATGCACCATACATGCTCCATCCCACAACAACATGTCCCGGCCGGTCTTCTTTACGAGGTAGGCCCCCAGGTTACGATCCGGGGCAAAGATGATGGGTTGATCCTTCGGAATGCTTTCGACTATCTTCTCCGCATTCGATGAAGTGCAAATAATATCACTGAGCGCTTTTACTTCCGCTGAGCAATTGATATAGGAAATCACAAGATGGTCAGGATGTTTCTCCCTGAAGGCCTTGAACAAATAACCGGGAGCGGAATCTGCCAGCGAGCAACCCGCCCTCAGATCAGGCAATACCACCTTCTTACCGGGGTTGAGGATCTTCGCCGTCTCTGCCATAAAGTGAACGCCCGCAAACACAATCAGGTCAGCTGTCGTCTTCTCAGCCTGTTGCGCCAGCCCCAGACTATCCCCGATATAGTCCGCCACGTCCTGGATATCCGCCTCCTGATAATAATGTGCAAGCACAACCGCATTTTTTTCCTTCTTCAGACGTTCTATCTCCATGAAGAGGTCCAACTGCGGCGAAATGTCTATATCCAAAAATCCTTTCAAGGATAAATTTTTCGTCGCTGATGTCATGTTAATATCTGCCATAGTATTTAATAATATCAATTATTTATAAATAAAGCTACTACTACTATCATGGTGGATTAGTGGATAAGAATTTTCGCCGCGATATGGAATCATCGAAAATCCTTACTTATACACCAGACTGCACATTTAGTTAACACCCCGAACCTGCCTTTTGATCGCAGTCTTGCCTGCTTATCCACCGCGGTGTACAAAATGAGGGTCCGGAAAACTATTTCGCCGCCCTGATGTCAGCGGCTGTGGAATAACTGCAGGTTTGTACACCGTCCCTGTCGTCCTCTCCTCCCCGCCGGGAGTTGTCTCCCAACTGTACCCAGTTTCCGGACCGCTCCAACCGGGTTTATCCACCGCCGCAACGAGTTATGCATAAGTCGTTGTTAATTATAGTTTCACGGGTATTGTTTCACAAAAAGGCCATTTGCCGGAAATCAGACCAGAAGGCACTTTAACACCCTTTTCCACAATTTGTTCATAAGCGACGGATACCCTATTTTTGCCATCCGTTTATTAAAAATACAACCCCGAATCAACTTTATCGAGAATCAATATTATGTCAATACTTCAAACAATAAGGGATAGAGCAGCCTGGTTAGTTTTTGGTCTTATCGCGCTCAGTCTGATCGGTTTTCTTTTGATGGATGCCTTCGTGGGCAAGAGCCGGCTTTTCGGTACCCGATCGACGGTGGTCGGGACGATCGACGGACAAAAGATAGAGTATAATGACTTTGAACGCGAAGTCTCCAGCCAGGAAGAACGTTACAAAGCCCAGGGCTATCCCGTTAACGATGCCATGCAACAGAATATCAGGGATGGAGTATGGCGCCAGATGATCGAAGACGATTTGCTCAGCAAGGACTACGCGAAGCTGGGCATCGATGTCAGCGACAAAGAGATCAATGATATGCTGGTAGGCGCGGATGCTATCCCGGACATCAAGCGGGCCTTCACGGATCCCAAAACCGGGATTTTCGATTCACAGGCTGCCGCCGCCCAGATCAATCAATTGAGGGCTCTTTATAAGGCAGGGCCGAAAAAGACCGGAGACAACCGGCAATATGAAGCGGCCAAGTCATTCTTTGAAGAGTCGTACCCCCAGATCATTAAAATGAGATTGCGGGAAAAATACACTTCCCTGCTGGCGAACAGCGCCTACGTCCCCAAATGGATGATCGAAAAGATGAACGCGGACAATAGCCAGCTGGCGGCCATCTCCTACGTCAACACACCTTATTTTACTATTCCGGACAGTGCGGCGAAAATAACAGACGGGGAGATTGAAGATTATATCAGCCAACATAAGGACCAGTTCAAACAGGAGGAAAGCCGCAGCATTGCCTACGTCACCTTCAATGCCGCTCCCAGTTCAGACGATAGCGCCAAGCTAAGACAACAGCTGGTAGATCTATCCGTCGAATTCGCCAAGACCAATGATCCGCAAGCCTTCCTGGCAAGAGTGGGCAGCGAATTGCCCTATGCAGATACCTATCTCGGCAAGGCCAGGATCCAGGTTCCGGGCAAGGACTCTATTTTTGCCCTCGCGAAGGGTGCCGTATATGGTCCTTACCTCGACGGAACAAATTATACTGTCGCCAAGCTCGTTGACGAGAAGACCTTGCCTGACTCCGCTCGCGCCCGTCATATCCTCGTCGCAACCGTGGACCCTCAGACCCAGCAGCCGACTATGGATGACAGCACGGCAAAGAAAAAGATTGACAGCATCCGCAACCTGATCGAAAAAGGCGGCCAGAAGTTTGACAGCGTTGCCGCCAGGCTGTCCGATGACCCCGGTAGCAAGACGAAGGGCGGTGATCTGGGCTATTTCACCGCAGACCGCATGGTCAAGGAATTCTCCGATTTCGCCTTTAGCCATAAGGTCGGGGACAAAGGAATTGTAAAAAGCCAGTTTGGATATCATTATATAGAGGTACTCGACCAGAAGAGTTTTGAACCGGCATATAAAGTGGCCTACCTCAGTCGCAAGATAGAGACCAGCCCCGAAACAGACCAGGCTGCCAATGGACTGGCCAGTCAGTTCGCCGGCCTGAGCCGCGATGCCCAGAGTTTCGACGAGAATGTGCAAAAAAGCAAATTGCAACGGCTCAATGCACCGGATATCCAACCATCAGAGGTATCCATCCCCGGCCTCGGCCCTAATCGCCAACTCGTCCGCTGGATCTATGATGCGGAACTCGGCAATGTATCCGAACCTTTTGCCATAGGAGATAAATATGTCGTAGCCCTCCTGACCGAAATCAATAAGGCCGGGACTATGACAGCGGCAAAAGCCAGGAACGTCGTCGAACCGATCCTGCGCAATAAGAAAAAGGCCGAACAAATCATGAAGAAGCTGGGCAACCCGGCCTCTCTCGACGCAGCCGCAACTGCCGGCGGCCAACAGATCATGCATTCGGACAGCGTACTGTTCTCCTCCGCCTATATCGCCAATGTCGGTCAGGAGCCCAAAGTCATCGGCTCTGCCTTTGATAAAAATTTGACCGGCAAACCGGCGTCCCCGCCCATCCCGGGCAACGGCGGCGTATATGTTATCCGGGTGGAAAAGGTCAGCGCGCTCTCCAATCCGAACGCCGATCTGCAGCAACAACGTTTTGTGCAGGAACAACAACAACGCTCCCGGATTTCGTACGGCCTCATGGACGCCTTGCGCAAACAGGCGACCGTTGAAGACTATCGTGGTAAATTCTTCTAATACAATCGTCTTATATAAGCTTCATTTTTTCGAATGACCTCTCCCTCAGGAGGGGTCATTTGTTTTTGCGTATCTTTGCACCGGATATGAGCGAAGAGATCATTAACAAAGTTGCGCAGAGCGGACTGCTGACACTCGACCTGGAAGACTACTTTCCCCGGGAAGAGATTGTTGTGTTCGATCTGAAGCCGTTGTTGTTCAGGGAAATGATCCTGAAAGAAAAAGAATTCCGCGCCGCCCTTCAGGCCATCGACTGGACTGCCTACGCCGGAAAGACCCTGGCAGTGACCTGCTCGGTGGATGCGATCATCCCTTCCTGGGCTTACATGCTGGTGGCCGTTCAGGCACAGCCATACGCCAGCCTTATTATCCTTGGGGACAGGCAGGCGGCCCTGCAACAGTCCTTCCTTGCCAACCTGCAGGCTATCGACCTCACGACGTTTGCCGACAAAAGAGTAATTGTGAAGGGATGTGGTGACTTGTCCGTGGGGGCGTTTGCCTATCTCGAAATAACCCGCCTGTTGCAGCCAGTGGTAAAGAGTATCATGTATGGAGAGGCTTGCAGCAATGTCCCGGTGTACAAGAAGAAATAGTAATGCTTGCCGGATAAAAACCTACAATTATGGATGTCGAAATCCTGGCCAGGGTCCAATTCGGTTTCACGATAGGCTTTCACTATATCTATCCGCCGCTTAGCATCGGGCTGGGCCTGATATTGGTCATTCTCGAAGGCCTTTATCTCAAGACAGGCGATAAGGTCTACGAAATGGCGGTCAGGTTCTGGATACGCATCTTCGCCCTCATTTTCGGTATCGGCGTAGCGACCGGCATCATCATGGAATTCGAGTTCGGGACTAACTGGGCTACCTACTCGAAATATGTCGGGGATATTTTCGGCAGCGCCCTGGCCGCCGAAGGGATCTTTGCCTTCGCGCTGGAATCAGGTTTTCTCGGCGTCCTGATCTTCGGTTGGAACCGCGTCAGCCGCCCGGTGCATTTTATCTCCACGATCATGGTCTTTTTCGGGTCGCTGTTTTCTGCTGTCTGGATCGTGGTAGCGAACTCCTGGCAGCAAACGCCCGCCGGCTACCACATCGTAGGCCAGGGACTAAACGCCAGGGCGGAAATCACGGATTTCTGGGCGATGGTCTTTAACCCTTCCAGTGTCGACCGCATGCTGCATGTCTGGGTAGGATCCATCCTCGCCGGCGCCTTCCTCGTCCTCAGCGTCAACGCCTGGTACCTCCTGCATGGCAAACACACGAAAATTGCGGCGCCGACCTTCAAAATAGCGCTCACCGTCGCCGCCCTGTTCTCGGTCCTTCAACTGTATCTCGGGGATCGCAGCGCCGATGTGGTCACCCGCTACCAGCCCGCGAAACTCGCCGCCATGGAAGGACATTACGATAGCTCCGCCGTTGCCGATATGTACCTCTTCGGGTACGTGGATAAACAGAAGGAGAAAGCCTGGGGCATAAAAATTCCCGGCGGCCTGTCTTTCCTCGCTCATGGCAGTTTTAAAGCTCCCGTAACAGGGCTGCGGGCCTTCAAACCGGAGGACCGGCCCTCGCAGGTCAATTCAGTGTTTCAATTTTATCATCTCATGATCGCTATGGGGATTGCCATGATCGGGCTTTCTCTCTATGGCTGCTGGCTCTGGTGGCGAAAAAAGCTCTTCGATCGTCGCTGGCTGCTTTGGATCTTCACGTTCAGCGTACTCCTCCCGCAACTGGCCAACGAGGCCGGGTGGTTTACTGCTGAAATGGGCCGCCAGCCCTGGGTGGTATATGGTATGCTGCGAACCTCCGATGCGCTGTCGCGGGCCGTCAGCGCCAATGAGATCGTCTTTTCCCTGATCCTCTTCACCATCGTTTATATCGTACTGTTTGCCCTCTTCCTGTTCCAGCTGAATCGTAAGATCCAGCATGGCCCGGTGGATTATGGTACGAAAGAACCGATCGAAGACGGGGCACGCAGGGATAACCCCCTGCTGCTGCATGAAAAACCTGTGGAGCCACACCCTGACGCCGGATAAAAAAATCAACAATGCACACCTTCCTCGGACTCGATTATAATCTCTGGTGGTTCCTGGTCTTCGGCGCGGTGATCAGCGGATATGCCATTCTTGACGGGTTTGACCTGGGCGCAGGTTCCCTCCATCTCTTCCTTCGCAAAGAGCAGAGCCGCCGGATCGCCATGAACGCTATCGGCCCGATCTGGGATGGTAACGAAGTCTGGTTAGTCATAGGCGGTGGCGCCTTGTTTGCAGGCTTCCCGGTGGCTTACGCCGCTATCTTCTCCGCCTTTTATGTGCCGTTCATGATCTTTCTCATCGGGCTGATCTTCCGCGCAGTCTCCATCGAATTCCGCAGCAAGGAACCCTGGCCCTGGTGGCGTAGAAGCTGGGACATTATCTATTGCGTCGCCTCCATTGTCATCTCTCTCTCCCTGGGCCTCATGCTGGGCAATGTGGTCAACGGTCTTCCCCTCGACAACCATCACGAATTTGCGGGCAACTGGCTGTCTTTTTTCAACCCCTTCGCCATCATGGTGGCCATCACTACGCTGGCCCTGTTCATGATGCATGGCGCCATCTTCCTGACGATGAAGACAGAGGCCAGGCTTTTTGTAAAGCTGCATGTCCTGGCCAATAATTTTATCGTCTTCTTTGTCGTCAGCTTTGGGATCACCACACTATACACGCTGCTGTATATCCCTCACCTCAGCGATTTTTTCAAAAGCCGGCCGGCTTATTTTACGATCCCGCTGCTGATGATCCTCTCCATCGCCAATATCCCGCGACAGGTAAAGGTCGGAAAGTATCGCTATGCCTTTATTTTCTCTACCCTCACTATCGCCCTGCTCCTGATCATGGTGGCCATCGAAGTCTTTCCGTATCTCCTCTATTCCCCGCAACAACCCGCCAACAGTATCACCGTCTACAACGCGGCCTCTTCCACCCGGACCATGAAGATCCTGCTGGTGATGGCGCTGATCGGCACACCGCTGGTAGGCATTTATACCTCTTTTGTTTTCTGGACTTTTAAAGGAAAAGTCAGGCTGGATGAAATGAGTTATTGACGCCGGTGCCAGGCCTACAATAATGTCCCCGACATCACAACATAGGCTATCGAAAAATAAATGATGAGCCCCGTCACGTCGACTAGTGTCGCGACGAAAGGTGCGGAGGACGCAGCCGGATCGGCGCCCAGCTTCTTCAGCACCAGGGGCAGCATGCTGCCGGAGAGGGTCCCCCACAGTACCACGCCGATTAACGCTAAAAATACAGTGGTCGCCACCTTCATCCAATGCGGACCGTAATCATATAGGCCCAGCCGTTGCCAGAGAAAGATCCGGAAGAAACCAACGATGCCGAGGATGACACCCAGCACCAGCCCCGAGGAAAACTCCTTCCGCATGACACGAAACACATCCCGGAACCCTATCTCCCCGATTGCCATCGCCCGGATGATGATCGAAGAAGCCTGGCTGCCGGAGTTACCGCCACTGGAAATGATCAACGGGATGAACAAGGCCAGGACGACGGCTTTGCTGATCTCATCCTGAAAATGGCCCATGGCCGTTGCAGTCAGCATTTCTCCCAGGAACAGAATGATCAGCCACCCCGCCCGCTTCCTGATCAACCGGGCGAAAGAGATCGTTGTATAAGGCTCGTCTAATGCTTCGGAACCCCCAATCTTCTGGATCTCACGGGTACCTTCCTTTTCAGCCAGCCGCAGTACGTCATCGAGGGTGACGATCCCCAGCAGTACTCCGTCGTCGTCGGTCACGGGCAATGCATACCGGCTGTTATTGCGGAAGATATTGATCACGTCTTTCTGCGAGGCGTTGACGTTCAGGGCCAGGAACTGGTGGTCCATGATCTGCGCGACGGTCGTGGAGGGGTCTACGACCAAAAAATCCTTGATATTGATATCGTCTATTAAAATTCCCTTTTCGTCAATGACGAATAGCCAGTTCAACGTTTCCGTGGCCTGCCCCCGCCGGCGGATATAAGACAATACATCCTGGCAGGTCTCCGGCATTTTGATCGACACATAGTCGGGGGTCATCAGTCTGCCTACGGACCCTTCTTCATATCCGAGTAATTCCAATGTCTCCTCGCGGCGCTCAGGGGTTAAAGTCTTCAGCAGTTCCTTGACATAATTGCCCGGCAGCTCTTCCAGGAAAGCCGTGCGGTCATCGGGTTGCAGCGCATTCAACAGCTCCGCAGCCTTTTCTGCAGGTAGCGACTTGATGATGATCTCCTGCTTGTCATTTTGCAGGAACTTAAAAGCCTTCGCCGCATGCTTGGGGTCGAGATGCTGGAACAGCTTCACCGCCCATTTCGTGTTGCGGTTCGTGAAGTCTGCGATGTCCCGGGGAGTCAGTTTGTTCAGCTTGACAAAATCGGTGATCTTGTTATGCTGAAGCAGGTTTTTGATGTCTTTGAAGTTGAGCATACTCCAAAAATAGGGAACGGCGCCGTTTTCGGGCAAAACAAGTCACATTAATTTAATGTGATCCCCCGCCAACCCTCGCGCGTCCTCTCGCTATGGCGAGAGAATGGCATCGGTCTTATGGACCACGATATTCGTTCCGGAAGCCAGGTTGCCGCTCAGCCAGTTCGCGGGCACGGCATTGCCGCTGGCAGCAAATTGCCAACCGCCGCCTGCATGGCCGATCGTGACGGAATTACCCAGGAGGTCGGTCACCGGCCCGGGTATGGGGAAGTTATTGGTAAAATAGACCCCCTTCACCACCTGTCCTTCTACCAGTGTGATCAGCGAGTCGACATTCGCGGAGTCGATGGCCGTAACGCTATCATAACCAGCCGTCCGGAAGGCATTATTGACCGGGGCAAAAACGGTGTAATTACCTGTCAGGAGCAATGAATCATATACATTACTAAGGGAAACAGCTGCGGTGAACATGGTCAGGGAGGTATCTTCCTGTAACAGGAGGGGCAGGGAATCCACAGCAGTCGGCAATAACGAATTCAGGTAGTAAACCGTGGCTTTGCCGACAGCAGTCCCTGCATTCGGCGCCGTCGTGCCGCCATTCATCAACAGCTCCCCCGTGGAATCTTTCTCGATATAGAGCGAGGCGCCCAGCCGGGTCAGGTAGGCGGTATAGGTTCCGCTGTCCGGTGACAGGGCGCCCAGCACATACTGATACCGGACGATCTGGTCCAGCAGGTAGGAACTCGTGGAATCAATGGTGACATTGGTATACCCGGCCGCTTCCAGCACGGCATTCCTGGGGATCAGTATAGTCTCCGTTGTATCCGCCAGCAGGGCCGCGTCATTGGCAACCAGGATCATCTGGTGAAAAAGCGTCAGGGTGGTATCCGAATTGATAAGGGTCTGGAGCGGGGTGATCGCTATCGGCTTGGGCGGGGTCGCCTTCTTACAGGAAAGGGCTCCGATCAAAAATAGGCCCAAAAGGCTGCCGATTGTTATCCACAGACGTTTTTGCATCGATGAGAACATTTGCACCAGGAATGGGTTCCCGAAAAATAACCCATCTCCTGGTGCAGGATAATGATGGGCCTTCGGCCAGCGGACCCGTGGTCCGCTTTGGAATAATTGGCCTTTGGGTCGGGGGCGGGCTTTATAGCTTCTCGTACAACTTCCTCAGCCGGTCGCGGGTCATGATCTTTTCCCAGTCTTTACCCAGCGCATTTTCCCAGAGAGGCTTCATGACGAGAGAAACGTCAATCATCGCATTGAATTGTTCGTCGGTCAGCCCTTTTGTAATATGTTGTGGAATATCGATCTTATTTTTTTCCACCATTTTTTTGAATTCCCGGACACCCTCCGGATAAAACTCCTCTAAATGGTCGAATACGATGCAGTTCCCGATCCCATGTTTGGTGCCCAACAGGTAGGACAGCCCATAGCTGACGGCATGCGCTACCCCTACCTGGGAATAGGCAATACTCATCCCCCCGGCATAGGATGCCATCATCAGCTTGTCATCGCTTTCTTCATCCCAGCCCTGTCTTTTCACATAGACCTCCTGGCAAAGCTGTAAGGCTTTTTCACCATAGGATTTGCTGAATTCGTTCAAATATGTCCCCTGCAAACTTTCAATACAATGGATATAGCAGTCCATGCCGGTATAAAATCGCTGATTGGCAGGCGCCCCGGCCGTCAGCTCGGGGTCCAGCACGATCTGATCGAAAGGGGTATAGTCCGAGTTCATCCCCAGTTTCTTGCTGGGGCCTGTCAGTACGGTCGTCCGGGAAACTTCGGCCCCTGTTCCGCTGAGGGTGGGGATGCCTACCTTGTACACACCAGGCTGCTTCACCAGGTCCCAGCCCTGGTAGTCCGCAGAAGAGCCGGTGTTGGTCATCATCAGCGAGACCGCCTTGGCGAGGTCCATCGCGGAACCGCCGCCGATACCGATTATCCCGCTGACACTGCCGAATTCCTGCCGCAGCTGACCCGCCAGCTTGTCGACGTAGGATGTCTTCGGTTCGTAGGTGACATCGACAAAAATGATCTTGTCCTTTGCCCGGAGCGGGACCCGCCCGGCAAGAGGTTTATTTTCGAAAAAATGATCTACCAGGAAAATGAAAGGGGCATCCCCTTTTCTTTGGGGCGCAAGGATCTCGTCCAGCTGGTTGAAACTCCCACGGCCATACACGACATAGCCGACCATCTTAAAGTTGCGAAACGCCATGATTAACTATTTGAGCCGCAAAGTTAAGGGAATGTTTCCTTACGCCGATCCGCCGCCCGGGCACCCTACACCACCAGCGCCGCGGCCCCAAAGACACCTGCGCTGTCCCCTAAACTTGGTTTCAATAAGGGAACGTCCACCCGGTTATTGAAGATGAAACGGCCGAGATCTCCCAGGCCCAGCGAATACAGCTCATCTATATTGCCGACGCCGCCGCCGACCACGATCACATCGGGGTCCAGCATATTGGTAATGACGGAGACCCCTTTGCCGAAGAAATGACACAGCCGCTCGATAGTCTTGGTAGCCGCCGCATCGGTGCCGGCCCTATGACCGGCAACGATCTCCTTTAATTTGATTTTTTTCCCGGTCAGGCTCGTATAATACCTTTCGGTGGCAGGCCCGGAAATGACCGTCTCCACACAGCCGGTCTTCCCGCAATAGCAGGGGCCGCCGGATTCGTCCAGGAAATTATGCCCCCACTCGCCGCCAATGCCATGACGCCCGCTCCAGATCTTCCCGTCTATGACAATGCCCCCGCCGACACCCGTACCCATGATGATACCGAATACCATCTTAGCCTCCGGCGCCTGTTGCTTAACAATCCCCCAATGCGATTCCGCCAGGGCAAAACAATTGGCGTCATTCGCCAGCTCTACCCTCATCCCCAGCTTTTCCTGCAGATCTTTCAGTAAAGGCTTTCCGTTGAGGATCACCGTATTGCAGTTTTTCATCGTATGCAGGACGGGGTCGAGCACACCCGGCGTTCCCAGGCCCAGGGCCTGCGGTTTCAATCCCGATTGGCGTCCCATCTCTTCCACCAGCCGGGCTATCTGGCCAATAACATGGTCATAGCCCTTGGACGCTTCGGTATCGAGACGGGTGCGGATGAGAGGATTGGGATTGTTGATGGATTCAAGAATGGCGCCCTCCAGTTTGGTGCCGCCGAGGTCAATTCCCCATAGTGGTTGATTCATGTCTAAAAGTAATAAATGGATGTTTTAGCAATTGCAGAATATTTATAGCCGGTGGGCTGATCGCATTCCGGCAGCCGCGTCTTATAGCAGCCCCGCCGCCCGTTCCAGATCTTCCGGCGTGTCTATCTCTACCCCCATGTACTGTGTGACGGCCATCCGCATAGGGATGCCGTTCTCCAGGTAACGCAGACATTCGATCTTTTCGACTGCCTCCAACGGGCTGACCGGCCACGCCGTGAACTGCAGCAGTGCCTGTTTGCGGAAGGCATAGACGCCGATATGCTCATAATAAATGGGGGCCGCCGCCGGGTCCCGGGGGTAAGGAATGACGCTGCGACTGAAGAAGAGAGCATTATTGTTTATGTCGAGGGCCACCTTTACATAATTGGGATCGTCGATGAACCGCTGCTCTTTCAGTACCTGCACCAGCGACCCTACCTGCACGGAACGCCCGTCCTCGCCCTGAAAAAGCGACAATAATTTTTCCAACGGTTCCCTGCGGACAAACGGTTCGTCACCCTGTACATTCACGACCAGGTCTACGTCCAGCCCTTCCACCGCTTCGGCAATCCGGTCGCTGCCGCTCTCGTGAGGGCGCTTACTCATGACGGCCGAACCGCCGTGGCCGGTGATTTCCTGGTAGATCAGCTCGCTGTCGGTGACCACCATCACTTCGTCGAATAGCCCGGTGGCCACCGTATTGTCATAGGTATGACGGATCACGGTTTTCTCGCCCAGTACCTGCATCAGCTTGGCAGGGAAACGGGTGGCGGCATAACGTGCGGGGATCATGGCGATGGTCTTCATGCTGATTTGCTTTTATTGACGTGGCCCGTGGACCCGGGGTCCACTTTTGCCCGAAAATAAGTTTTTTTGTTTTGCGCTAACCCGCTGTTTTTTAATTATATTTAATTAACTAACGCCTGCCTGCCACCTTCTCTGCCACCATTAGCCAAAACTGTACGTATGCAAACCAGCGAACTACTGAATAATTATAATGTAGACCCCCGGACATGGGATGAAATGTATTCGTCAAGTACTGTCCGCGAACAGTACAAGGGGGTAGTGGATTTCCTGCGACAGATGAGTATCGAAGAGCTCAGCAAGAAAGAAGAGCTGGCCAAACGGCTGTTTATGAGCCAGGGGATCACCTTTACCGTGTACAGCAGCGGCGAAGGCATCGAGAAGATCTTCCCCTTCGATATCATCCCCCGCATTATTACGGCCGCCGAGTGGACCTATATAGAAGAAGGCATCCGCCAGCGGCTCAAAGCCCTCAATCTCTTTCTGAAGGACGTATATAACAACCAGTTCATTTTGAAAGACGGCGTCGTCCCTTTCGAAATGGTCTACAGCTGCCCCCATTTCCTGCGTGAAATGCATGGCTTCCCCGTACCCCATGATATCTATGTGCATATCGCAGGGATTGACCTGATCCGCGATCATGACGGCACCTTTTATATTCTCGAAGATAACCTGCGCACCCCCAGTGGCGTCAGCTATATGCTTGAGAACCGGGAGATCACTAAGCGGATCTTTCCCGACCTGATCCCCAAGAACAATGTGCGTACCGTCACCGAGTACCCCAATATCCTTCACCGCAACCTCGTTAGTCTTTCGCCGCGGCAAACCGCCCATCCCAATATCGTGCTGCTGACACCCGGGATTTATAATTCCGCCTATTTCGAGCATACGACCCTGGCGAGACTGATGGGTGTGGAACTGGTCGAAGGACGCGACCTCGTGATCGACAACCACCGGGTCTATATGAAGACCACGGGAGGCCTGCAGCCCGTCGATGTCATCTATCGCCGGGTAGATGATCACTTCCTTGACCCCCTGGTCTTCCAGCCTGACAGCATGCTGGGCGTCGCCGGCCTCATGAGTGCCTACCGCAAGGGCAATGTCGCCATCGTCAATGCCGTAGGTAACGGAGTCGCAGATGATAAGGCGATCTATACCTATGTGCCCGCTATGATCCGCTATTACCTTAATGAAGAACCGATCCTGAAGAATGTGCCGACCTATCAGCTGGGCAACCCCGACGAACGTGAACATGTCTTTGGCCATATGAATGAGATGGTCATCAAGAAGACCAATGAGAGCGGGGGCTATGGCATGCTGATGGGCCATACGGCCACCGAGGAAGAGATCGACCGTTACAAGGCGGAGATCCTGAAAGATCCGCGTCAATATATCGCTCAGCCGATCATTAGCCTGTCATCCGCTCCGTGTTATATGAATGGGCGTATGGCGCCCCGGCGGGTGGATTTGCGGCCTTATGCTCTTTGCGGTCCCGAAGGCATCCAGATCGTTCCCGGCGGACTGACAAGAGTAGCGCTGCGGGAAGGATCACTCGTCGTCAATTCATCACAGGGTGGCGGAAGCAAAGATACCTGGGTGCTGGCCGGTTAACCGGCTTCCCGCACTCCCGCACCGCGCGCGATACAATAACCGATAAAAATTTCATCAAAATTACATGCTGAGCAGAGTAGCCGACAGTTTATATTGGATGAGCCGTTACATGGAGCGTACCGATGGCATCCTTCGCATGCTGCGGATCAATTACGCCTCCTCCCAGGATGACATCCATGAATTCTCCTGGAAACCGGTCTTGCAGATCTTCACCTACCTCGACGAAGAACGGGCCGCTACCATTTCCCGGGATACCCGGGCCGTCCTGCAATACATGGTCACCGATAAGGAGAACAGCAACTCGGTGCTCAATATCGTTACCCGCGCCCGCGAGAATGCCCGCGGCGTCCAGGACCATATCACCAAGGAGCTCTGGCAATGCCTGAACGATTTTTATCATACCATCCGCGACGAACAGCTGGTCCGTGGCTTGCAGACCGATGATCCCGTCTCCATTCTCGATGTGCTGATCCGGCAGGGGCTGCTGTACTATGGCATTACTGATGTCACCATGGCAAGAGGGGAGGGCTACGCCTTTCTGAATATCGGCAAGTTCATCGAGCGTGGCGTTCAGGCCGCAGATATCCTTGACATTAAATTCAGCGACCTGGAATACGATTTCACCCGCATGGATACGACCTGGTGGAAATACCTGCTGTTGTCGATCTCCGGCTTCGAACTCTACCTAAAAACATACCGTAGCGGATTTGACGCCCGCAATGTAGTGGAACAGATCGTCCTGAACCCCAATTTCCCGCGCTCGATCCTCTATTCCGTCAACCGGCTGCAACTGCATTTCCAACGCCTGAAAGACGATCTGAACAAAGAAGGGTACGAGAAGCTGGACTTTATGATCGGGAAGATCCAGAGCAGGGTCAGGTATACTACCGTCGACTCCATCCTGCAACAGGGTCTCCACAGCTTCCTCAAGAGCGTGAAAGATGATCTGTATGAAGTGGGTACCGCTTTTAATCATCATTACTTCGCGTACCTGTGATGGGGCGCCAGGGCTTTCGCCGGATTCGTTATCATCAATTCACCTATTTTTGCCCCTATGCCGCGGTTCAACATCCACCATATCACGAAGTACACATACGAAGGCCCCGTCCGGGACAGCGCCAACCAGATCATCCTTTTTCCGATCAAGGACGAGTACCAGGAAGTGCTTCACCAGGAACTGACCATTACCGGCGAACCAGCCCTCGAAATATACAAAGACTATTATGGCAATGAAGTGGGGTCATTCACCCATGCGGACCCGCATACCTCACTCATCATCGACTCCGGGGTAGAGGTGATCACCAAACCGCGGCCCGCCCTCAGTGACAAGGTGGATAAGGAAGAACAGTGGAATATGCTGGATCAACTGCGGTGGAAAGTGCCTTATATCGACTTCCTGGGCCAGGAACCGTTTGCTTATTATTCCGAGGTCCTGAAAACTGTCTGTCCGGACACACACCGGTCACTGACACCATTGGAAGCCGCCCGGCAGCTGCGGCAATATGTGTATGATCATTTCAAATATATCAAAGGCATTACCTCGGTGGAAACCACACTGGATGAGGTGTGGGAGTTGAAGGCCGGGGTGTGTCAGGATTTCGCTCATATTTTGCTGGTCTTCCTCCGCCAGATCCACATTCCCGCACGCTATGTCAGCGGATACATCTGTCCCAACAGCAACGGGATGCGGGGTGAAGGTGCCACCCATGCCTGGATAGAGGCCTTTATTCCTTTTAATGGCTGGGTCGGAATGGACCCGACTAATAATATCGAGGCTGATGACCTGCATGTACGCCTCGCCGTGGGCCGCAACTTCTCGGATTGCTCACCCGTCAAGGGCACCTATAAGGGAACAGCCGGCCAACAGCTCGAGGTCGGCGTATCGGTCTCCTACGAGAATGGCCGGACCAGCGGTGACGCGGAAACGGTTCTCTCCCCCCAGCCTTCCGCGCCGGGAAAACAGGAAAACTCTTACAGAAAGTACCTGGAAATGATGCAGCAGCAACAGCAGCAGTAGGCGCGGCCTCACCCTCGCGCGCTATTCCTGCCAACCCTCGACAATGCTCCCGCTTCTAATATCGCCCGTTCCCTCGAACGGGCTCTCCCCTCAATCGACGTTCCCCGTTTGTTCCAGCAACTCCAACGCGCGCTCCAGCTGGGGACCAGCGACCATCAGCTTAATGCCGCCAAGTGCGGGGCTCAGAAAGGGATCGATGGTAACGGTGTATTCGTCCTTCAAATGACAATTGATACCGGAATCCTGTAACATGGACAGGACAATATGAGCGTAGATATAGTTATCGTAAGATCGTACCTGGATAAAGTTCATAATGAGCCCTCCTCCTGTTAGGCCACTCTTTCGTCTAGCTATTCAGCATCAGCGGCATTACCAGCATCAGCACCTCTTCGTTCTCATCCTCTTCGGTAGGCTTGATGATCCCAGCCTTGGTAGGTGTGGACAATTCCATGCGGACTTCGTCGGAATCGGAAGACGCCAGCATCTCGATCAGGAACCGTGCATTGAAAGCAATCGCAAGGTCTTCGCCGTCATACTGGCACTTCATCCGCTCGTTCCCCTCGAAAGAGAAATCTACGTCCTGCGCCGTGAGCTGCAGTTCGCTGCCGTGGATATTCAGGACGACCTGGTTGGTGCTTTTGTTGCTAAAAATGCTGACCCGGCGCAATGCGCTTTGGAAATCATTACGTCCAACGACAAGCTTATAGGGGTTATCGACGGGGATAACGACTTTATAATCGGGGAAACGGGCGTCGATCAGGCGACAGCTCATCTGCGTCGTGCCATGGGTGACGAACAGGTGATTGCTGTTATAGCTGATCGTGATCTCATCCTCATTAGACGGCAGAGCCGATTTCAGCAGGTTGAGTGGTTTCTTGGGAACAATCAGCGCATCCGTTTTGGGACAGGAGACGTCCTTGCGCTTATACCTGACCAGCCGGTGCGCATCCGTCGCCACAAACTGCAGTCCCTTTTTGTCCATCTCAAAATATACGCCTGTCATGGCAGGGCGCAGATCGTCATTGCTGACGGCAAACAGCGTATGGTTGATGGCCGTCACCAGCGCTATAGAAGTGGTCGTGAAAGAGGTCGTTTCATCCGTGGCCGGTTCTTTCGGAAAATTGTCCGGATTTTCCCCCATCACTTTATACTTGCCGTTATCGCTGGTCAACTCTACCGCAAAATGTTTGTCGATATTGAAGGTAAGGGGCTGGTCCGGGATATTCTTAAGGGAGTCGATGAGGATCTTGGCGGGGATACACACCTTGCCGCTGTCCTTGGCCTCTACTTCCAGGTGTACTTTCATGACAGTTTCCAGGTCGGTCGCGACGACAGTCAGTTTATTCTTCTCCACCTCGAATAAAAAGTCTTCCAGGATGGGCAATACGGTATTCGCGTTGATCACACCACTAATCTGCTGCAGTTGTTTCAATAATGCCGAGGAGGAAACGATGAACTTCATGGAGTTGTCTTTGGGGCGAAACTACTGATTTTTGTGTAATAGCCAAGATAATAGGCGGCGGGAACCGGCCGCGGCCGGTAATTGTTAATTTCCTGTGACTAACGGCCGGAGGCCGTCCCGACCGAAGGTCAGACATTAGCGGTTTGCGTGAATAGGGCTATTTTTTAGAGAAGCCCAATTCACGCACATTTTACCCTGGTTCCGCCCTCATTTTGTTCGTAAATTCGCACCTGTCAGCCTATTATGCTCAGACGTACTTCATTATCGCTCGAACAGGCCTTGCAGAAGGCCCGCCATTTTTGTGGCTACCAGGAGCGTTGTCACCATGACGTAAAGGAAAAGCTCTATTCCTTCGGCCTCAGACGGCAGGATGTGGACGCGGCTCTCGCCACCCTGGTCGAAGAAAATTATCTCAACGAGGAACGTTTTGCCGTCCAGTTTGCCGGCGGTCATTTCCGGTTGAAACAATGGGGGAAAGTGAAGATCCGCTATGAGCTGAAACAGCGCCAGGTCAGCGACTACTGTATCAAAAAGGCGCTGGCGGCCATTGAAGAAGAAGATTATCTCAAAACTCTCGGCCGCCTGGCCACTGGGAAATGGGAGACGCTAAAAGGAGAAACGGCCTTCGCCCGCCGCGGCAAATTGCAGGAGTACCTGGTGCGGAAGGGATATGAGCAGGATGTGATTCATGAGGTGATCCGGACAATAAGCGAAACCCCATAGCTATATGATAAGAGCATGCTCGCTGGTCCTCCTTATTTCGTTTCTTTTGCCGACGGCCAAGGTTCAGCCCCGGAAGGTACCGGCTCCTCAGTCACCACTGGCTCATCCGGCATCTCCCGTACACCCGGCGATCATCAAAAAGATCAACTTTCAGGACGATCAGGATGACCTGGCTTTTCCCCTGATCATTATGGAAGATACCACTATCGCCAGGAAAATCAACGCCCGGCTGCAACACGAAATCCTTCAGCAACTGACGCCCAAAGCAGGAAAAAGAATATTCGATAAGATCAGATGGAAACCCGGCGGTACGGGCCTGGATGAACTGGCGTTTACCGTTTTGGTCAATTCGGATAAATTGCTTGCCCTGGAATTTGACGAAGAATGGATGGCGGCCTACCCGAGCTCTTATCAGGAATATTTTCAATTCGACATCCGCACCGGTGCCCCGATCCGATTGGGAGATATTATCACTCCTGCCGGCAAAAAGCAACTGGAAAAAGACCTCCGGAATAAAAGGCAAATCCGGATTAACAGTCATTTGGAGGAGCTGAAAAAAGATCCGGATGCAAAAGAAGATCTGGAAGAGATCAAAGAGTCGCTACTTTCAGCCAACGAGCTGGCGAATCCAGAGCATTTTTCGATCCGGCCCAGGGGCCTGCGTTTTTATAAAGGAAATAACCTGCCACATGCCATCCAGGCTTTGGACGCCGACCTGGATATCGACTATAGTTTTCGGCAAATTTCTCCCTGGCTGACTGATTTTGGAAAAAAACTCCTGCTCAATCCCTAAACGGGAGAAGATTTTTGGGAACAAATTCAATTCGCTTGGAATTAATAACCCAATGGCTCCTGGTCGGTTTTCCTTATACGGGCAATAATAATCTCATCTTCTTTTACTAAATAGCCAACACGGAAACGGTGAAGTTCAAAGGCCCGGTAATTTCCATTGTTGTTGACTTTGTATTTATCAGAGGCATGAATTTCAGGCCGTTTTGAAAGCTCGTTTATTTTTTCAAGGAGTTCCTTTTTTACTTTATCGGCATTTTTGGGAGAATCTTTACGAATATAGCTAATAGCGTCACGAAAATTATATAGAGCTTGTTTATCCCAGGTAATCTTCCTTTTCTTCACTACCATTCTTTTGACATTTGTTCCACTTCCTCCTGGGTATAAGACTCCCCGGCCTCCACTCTGGCAATAGCTTCGTCGATTTCTTTGTTATATTGTTCAACGCTTATATGGGCAACCTTTTTTTCCCGGCCTTTGACAAAGGTTTTCAACATCTGTAATACAGATTTTTTTTCCGCCTCGTCAAGCTGAAGGATGTACTGGATGAGCTCCTGTTCCAATGCTTTTGCCATATACTGCACCTTTTAAACAAAATTACTTTTTTTTGGGCGATTTCGCAAGAAGCTGCGAAGGCTTGATAAGTGTCTCGTTTTCAGCTTTCGCTGACGTTAAAACTCAATTTAAAAGTTGCTCATTCGCCGGTAATTTTAATATAAGTTCCAATTAAAGAATAAATTTGACGGTCCGCAAAAAACATTATTTGATTAGTTAATATGTCCACGCTCACCGTCACCACTATCCAACCCGATCTTCAATGGGAAGATAAAACCGCCAATCTCCGGCGGTTGGAAGAAAAGATTGACGGTATCGGCGTACATACCGAACTGGTCATCCTCCCCGAAATGTTCAGTACCGGCTTCAGCATGCGGCCCGAATTGCTCGCGGAATCCATGGAGGGTCCGACCGTAGCCTGGATGCGGGCGATTGCCACCCGGAAAAAGATCATTCTCACGGGCAGCGTTATCATAGAAGAAGAAGGGAAATATTTTAACCGGCTGATCTGGATGTTGCCCAATGGTCAGTATGGCTATTATGACAAACGGCACCGGTTTGCCTATGCCGGCGAAAACGAACATTATTCCGCCGGCCACAAACGCCTCATCGCCTCCGTCAAAGGCTGGAAGATCCTCCTGCTGGTTTGCTATGACCTTCGGTTCCCCGTCTGGAGCAGGCAGGCCCCGCAGGAAGACGCTGCCGCGCCCGCTCCGGGAGATGCCGGTCATTCGCAGGGTGCCCGCGAGCTCGAATACGACCTGATCATCTATGTCGCCAACTGGCCAGAGCGAAGATCGCACGCCTGGAAGACCCTGTTGCAGGCCCGCGCCATCGAAAACCAATCTTACGTAGTAGGTGTCAACCGCGTCGGCGATGACGGTAATAAAATCGCGCATAGCGGCGACTCGATGATCATCGACCCCCTGGGTGAGATCCTTTATCATGGAGTTGGGAAAGAGGAGGTGTTTACGCTTACGCTGGAGAAAGAAAAACTGGACGCGATCCGGGAACGCTTTCCCTTTTGGAAAGATGCCGATCGGTTTCATATAGACCCTTAGCATATGTCAATCGCACTCATCGCCCGCGAGCTCTTCACCGGCCGCGACATTCGGACCGGCAAAGCTGTCCTGGTCCGGGACGGGAAAATAGTGGACATCGTAGCAGCGTCCGCCATCCCGGCAGGCTACCGCATCCGTGAGCTCAACGGCTACATGCTTGCGCCGGCCTTCATGGACCTCCAGATCTACGGAGGCAACGGCAGGGTCTTCTCAGCAGAGATGACCACCGAGTCGCTGGAGGCGGTGTACGAATACAGCCTTCAGGGCGGCTGCACCCAGTTCATGATCACCCTGGCCACCAATTCCATTGAAAAAATGATCCGGGGGATGGAAGTCGCCCGGGAATACCGTACCAACGGCGGAAAAGGCCTGCTGGGCGTCCACCTCGAAGGGCCCTATATCAACCCGGCCAAAAAAGGCGCCCACCTCGAAAAATTCATCAAAAAACCTACTGCCGACGAGATCCGCCTTCTCCTGCAGCACGGCCGGGACATCTTCCGGATGATGACCCTGGCGCCGGAACAATGCGACCGGGAATGTGTAGAGCTGCTGATCCAAAACGGGATCGTGGTATCGGCCGGCCATAGTAATGCTACATATGAAGAGGCCATCGACGGATTTTACCAGGGCATCACCGCCGCCACACACCTCTTCAATGCCATGTCCCCGCTGCAGGGACGCCAGCCCGGATTCGTGGGGGCGGTATATGATAATAATGATGTCCGAAGCAGTATCGTCTGCGATGGCGTTCACGTCGACTTCGCTTCAGTCCGCATCAGCAAGAAGATCATGCAGGACCGATTGTTCTTTATAACGGATGCTGTAGCCGAAGTGCAATATGGCGAGTATGTGCACCTATTTAAAGGAGACAGGTATACGCTGCCGGATGGCACGCTGTCCGGGTCTGCCCTAACGATGTTACAGGCAGTTCGTAATGGAGTAGAGCACGCCGGGATCCCGTTGCCGGAAGCGCTCCGGATGGCCGCTCTCTACCCGGCCACCCTGCTCGGTCTGCAGGACCGGTATGGTATCATCGCGCCGGGAGCCGCTGCGGACATGATCCTGCTCGATGAGCAATTGAATTTATTGGAGGTGATGGTAGCCGGGGAGGAATAGAAAATAGGAGGAACCATATAGATAATCCCTCGCTTCTGCCTATTCGGTGAAGAAACGCCGCAGTATCCTGCGAAATGAGTGGAATTCGGGGTTATTTTACATTATCCAATGGAAAACACAGCCCTATTCTCGACGTCTTACCCCCTCAGCATCCTCATCGCGGACTCCAACCCCGAGGCGCATCTGAGTACCAAAAACCTCCTTTGCCAACTGGGCTATCTGCCCGAAATGGCCGCCAGCCGCCAGGAAGTCCAGAACAAGACCAGTACGAAGGCGTACGACGTCATATTGGTGGACATCCTCATGCTGGAAATGGAAGGAATGCCGGCCGTCACCGGACTATTCCGACAGAACAAGCGGCCGCTGATCGTTTCCATGACCGGTAATGCAAGACTGAATTTCAAACAAGTCTGCCTGAAAGGAGAGACAGATCATTCCATCACCAGGCCTGTCGATCTCAACGAGCTGAGCCTTCAGCTCAAGGCGTATTCCGTACTCATGGGAAAATGCCGCGTCGGCGGCCAAAAATAATCACAGCCTGAATGCAATCTTCGCAACCGCGCCTGTGCCGGCGCCCTCGCTGGTCAGGTCAACCATGCCCCCATGGCTTTCCATGATGACCCGGCTATTGTACAGCCCGGTACCGGCCCCGGAAGGCTTCGTCGTAAATCCCCGCTCGAAGAGGCGGTCACGAACGACTTCTGTATAGCCACTCCCGCTGTCCTGTATCCGTAGGATCAGCCATCCTTCTTCCACCCCGGCCTTGATACTTAGGTTCTTCCCGGCGCCGGATTCGACGACCGAGTCCATCCCGTTTTTCAGGAGATTCAGCACCACCTGCATCAGCCGGGTCCGGTCCCCTTTGATCAGCGGAAGATTGTTCGCGACATCCATCGATACACAGATCGAATGCCTGTCTGCAGTACCGGCCAGCATCGCCATGCTGTCGCTGACAATGTCCTTCAGTTTGACCGGTTTTCTTTCCGTGGTTTCCTGCCCGGTAATATACTGCCGCTGAATGTCGAGAATGCCCTGGATCTGGGCGATTATGCCCAGCAGTTCCGTTACGGAGCGGGTGATCTCCTCCCGGCTGTTATGCTGCGATTGCGCCAGGCTCCCCAGCATTGTGATCATAGCGCCTGCCTTGACTTCGCCCAAACTTGCCTCGAGGGCCGGCCGGTTTGCCGTAACATAAGCGGCAAGTCTTTTCATATTCTCCGGACTGTCCTGGTCCTGCAAACGCCGGATCCTCGTCAGATAAGACCCGAACCCGACAACAGCATTCCCGATATCATGAAGGACATCGCTGGCGATCTCGAACTTACCCTGCGCTACCGCCTTATCCAGCAGGACAGCTACCTGCAGTTCCAGCTTCTTCTTCTGCACCTTGAGGATGCCCATGCGAAGCCTATGGAAGACGATTACGCCACCGGCAATACAGAGGATGGCTCCGATCCGGAACCACCAGGTCCGCCAAAACGGTGGCGTTATCGTAATGCTGATGCTCTTCGATCGACCGGACCATTTACCATTGTTATTCAGGCCCTCGACCATCAACACATATTTGCCGGCATCCAGGTTCGTATAGGTGGCCATTCGCCTGGTCCCGATGTCATTCCAACCCGGATCGAATCCAGCCAGCATGTATCTGTATCTTTTCTTCTCCGGAATGGTGTAATTGAGAGAGGCAAATTCAAAGGACAGCACGGTGCTTTTATAAGACAGGGTTATCGAGTGAGTGGCTGTGATGGTGCTGGTAAGAGGCGAGGCAATGCCCGGTGTGGCCACAGGCACTTCCTGGTTGAAGATCCCGAACCCGGTCATCACCAAAGGAGGATCGAATGCTCGCTTGCTGATGCTGCCGGGAAAGAATACATTGAAGCCATGATTACCGCCGAAATAGAGCGCCCCCGACCGGGACCTCAGCGCTGCATGGCCTTTGAACTCCCCGGATTGCAACCCATCGGCTGCCGAAAAATTAGTAAAGATACCCGTCCCCGGGCAGAATTCGGACAATCCGGCATCCGTGCTGATCCATAGGTTTCCTTTCCCGTCTTCCAGCACGCCGAATACAATGTCGCCCTGCAGACCGTCATGGGCAAAGTAATTGGTGAAACGGCCGGTCTTGCTGTCTAAACAGTCGAGACCTCCGCCCGTACCGATCCAGATCAGACCGCGGCTGTCTTCGAAGATACAGTTGATCATGTTATGGCTGAGACTGTTCTTGTGGTCGTCATGTACAAAATGCGTGAATAGCCCCGTCCTTTTGTCCAGTCGGTTCAGCCCGTTCTCCTGAGTTCCGATCCACAGATAACCCCTGCTGTCGGCAAAAACGTTGTTGATCCGGTCGCTGCTGATCGATCGTGGATCGGCGCTATGGATGAACCGCTGAAAACGCCTTTTTGCATAATCGTAACGGTTCAATCCACCGCCCCAGGTGGCCACCCAGAGGTCCCCATCCTGGTCAACCGCAATGTCGGGCACATTGTCGTTGCTAAGCGAACCTGAGTTCCGGGGATCATTCTTCACCTGCCGGTAGGTATTTGTCGACGGGTTATAGACCGTTATCCCATCGCCGCAGGTACCGAACCATATATTTCTATCCCGGTCTTCCCGGACACAGATCACATAATTTCCGCAAAGGCTTTGCGGATTGCCCGGCTGATGCATAAAATGCGTGAATTTTCCGGTTTGCGGATCGAACAGGTTTGCGCCGCCGCCATCCGTGCCGATCCAGATCCGCCCGTCCCCTGCCTCACAAAACTCCAGGATATTGTTGTTCCCAAGGCTGGCAGGATCGGTAGTGTGTCTGTAGAGGGTGAAGAGGTTTGCATCCGGATTAAACAGATTGACTCCGCCGCTGTACGTTCCGACCCACATATTTCCCTGCGGGTCCCTGTAGATGGAATAAATTGAATTATTGCTCAGGCTTGTATTGTCGATATCATCATGGATATAGTTAGTGAAGACGCCGCTGGACGGATGATAAATGCTCAGTCCCCCGTTCTCTGTACCTATCCAGAGATTACCATTGCCATCAGGTGCAAGGCTAAGCACCACATCCCTGGCCAGGCTGTTGGAATGATGCGGATCATTGGTAAAATGCCGGAAGCTGCCGGTGACGGTATCCAGCAGATCCAACCCTCTTCCCCGCGTTGCCACCCAGATCCGCCCGGCGCTGTCTTCGGTCAATGCCGTTATCGTATTGTAGGATAATGAAGCCGGGATCCGGGCATCATGTTCAAAATGACTGAACCGGCTCGTTTTTCGATCGAAAAGATTCAGCCCGCCGTCATAAGTCCCGGCCCAGATCCGGTGATGACTGTCTTCCATGACCGAGGTCACGTAGTCGTCGCTGATGCTGCCGGGATCATGCCGGTCCGATATGAAACGGGAACAGCGATGTGTGCGGCAGTCCATCTTGTTCAATCCCCCCTGATAAGTGCCGATCCACAATATACCTTCATGGTCTGCCGCTATACAATCGACAAAATCATCGGACAGGCTATTGGGGTCTTTAGGATCATGCTTATAATGAAAGAACTGACCCTTGTCCGGGTCAAACCGGTCCAGTCCCCCGCCCCAGGTGCCGATCCAGATGCTACCCCCGGCATCTTCAAAAAGACACTTTATAAAATTGTTGGCGAGACTCGATGGATTGGCCGCGTTGTTCATATAGACAATGACCTTATAACCATCATACCTGTTTAGCCCGTTACGCGTTCCGAACCACATGAACCCACGGCTATCCCTAAGGATACAGGTAACATTGCTCTGGGATAACCCTTCTTCTGTCCCTATCCTGGCAAATCTGAACCCTCCGACCTGGGAAAAAGCGGACAGCCCGATCAGCTGCAGCAGGACCCATAGCAAATGGCGGATAATATGCCTAATCATTTGGCAGCGTGATGGTGAACACGGCACCTTTATCGTTCTCCACCTTTACCTGACCTCCATGTGCCGCAATATATTGTTTTACGATGGCCAACCCCAGACCGGTGCCGTTGCTCTTATCCCGGGTGACGAATGGATCGAAAAGCGTCCTGATGATTTCCGCCGGGATGCCCTTCCCATTGTCCCGGATGACCAGCACTACCTGGCCATTGCTGTCCGCCGCCGAAATATCTATCCGCGGCTCGGGTATCTTGTTGCTCAGCAGCGCCTCCGTGGCATTGCTCACCAGGTTCATGATACACCTGATCAGCTTGCTCTCATCGCCGGCAATCGCCTTCTCACAGCTGATACTCTTCCGGATGACCACCGGCCCATGGTGGACCTTCGCCTCCGCCAGCTTGATCCCTTCTTCCACAACCTTGTCCAGCCTTACCGGCACCTTCTTGACCGGCGTCTCCCGGATAAAATCCAGGAAATCCTCGAAGATCGCGGACGCCTGCTCTCCACACTTGTCGATCATGTCCAGCCACTCGCTCTGAGTGCCCTCATCCCGCATCAGGGTGGTCAGCTGATTGATATTTTTAATGGGCGAACGCAGATCGTGCATCATCATACTGACGGCATTTCCGATCGCCGACAGCTTCTCCTTCCGGATCAGGTTTTCCCTCAGCTCCGCATTGCGTATCGCCTTTGCCGCATTCAGCACAAATAGCTTCAGCAGGTACAGCTTTTCCGTTTTTAGCTTTTCCTCTTTCTTCAGGACGGCAAAGACCGTATAGTTATCCAGTCGCGCCACCACCACATCATCGACCTGTTTTACCTGGCCATCACCGACCTCAACTGACTTGATCTGATCGATCAGCTCTCTCATATTTATTTTATCCTCGACAGGCCCGATGTTGAAGACTTTCTCATATTCATGGTTCTCGTGCAGCTTGCCCATCAAAGCAGTGTCCGTCTCCACATACGTGGCCAGCTGATCGAGGATATTCCTCAACAAAGGAGTCAGTTGCTGCTCGTCCACGCTGATGGAAGAGATAGCCACGATCAATCTTTCCAGGTTGCGCAGCTTGTTATAGTCAGAAACGGCTTTGGTAGCGATCTGGGTGATCTCCTCCGAGGCGTAGGGCTTGCAATGATAGCCGACATTCTCCCCGGCCTGCGCGATGATATCATCTATGCCCCGGTCACTGAAGGCAGTCACAAAGATGATTTCCGCCTTGCTGTCATATTTCCTGATCTCTACGGCTGTCTCCATCCCATCCCATCCGGGCATGCGCATATCCAGGAATATCACCGCATATGGACGACCCTCCTGCACAGACCGCTTGATCATCTCTACACCCTCCATCCCATTGGCGGCCTTATCCACCTTAAACCTGGGGACACTATTTTTCTGCGAAGCCTGCGTCGCCGGTGTATCGAACAGGATGCTCGCCGCAAGGTCGGCATTCTCACTTTCCTGGCTTTTCCTCCTGGGAACCAGGATCTCTTCTATATTGTCTCTGACCATTTCTTCATCGTCTATGACAAGTACGGAAGCATTAATGGATTCACTCATTATGATTGGATTTAAAAGTGATAGTAGTCACGGACCCTTTTCCGGGGCCCTCGCTGTCGATCGTTATCATACCGTCATGGCTTTCTACGATAGACCGGCAATTATGCAACCCAAGTCCCGTTCCCGAAGACTTCGTCGTAAAGCCCCTTTCGAAAAGCTGCTTTCCGGTCGCTTCATCGAAACCACAGCCATTATCCTTCAGCCGAACACTCAGCACGCCATCTGCCGCCATCACCCGAATGCTGATCTTTTTCTCGGCTGCCTTCAGGTCGATAGCCTCGATGCTGTTCTTCAATACATTCAGGATCACCTGCATCAGCTTGGTGCGGTCGCCTTTAATGACGGGAATTTCCTCGGCTAGCTCCCGGGTGATCACTATGCCCCTCTTCTCCATCGAAGCCAGCTGCATAGACACGCAATCATTCACGATTCCGCGGATATTGACGGGCTTCCGGTCGCAGGTCTCCTGCCCGGTTACATATTCCCGCTGGATATGCAGGATCTCCTGGATATGGGATATTATAAAGGTCTGCTCAGTGACGGATTGTAATATTTCTTCATGGTGGACCTTCTGCGCCTCTACCAGGCTGTTGAGCATGCTTACCACCGCACCGGCCTTGGCCTCACCCAGCATACTGACCAAAGCCGCCTGCTGAGCAGAAAAAAACCCGGCCAGGTTCTTCAGGTTATCTGAATTATGCTGATCCAGCGAACGCCTGATCCGGGTCAGATAGGATCCCAGCCCAACGATAGCATTTCCAATATCATGCAGCACCTCCGAAGCGATCTCGAACTTACCCTGCGCTACCGAACGTTCCATCATCGCCTCTTGCATCGCCTGGTCCCATCGTAACCGCTGCTCTCCGCCGTCGCCTGGATTTTCCATCAGATAAATATTGTCGGGAATTTGCAATACCAACGGAACATGAGGTTCCCTAAGTTTAACCACCGGATAAATGAAAGAAGATTAGGTATAAACGTATACCGATTCCTTCTCTTTTCCCTATTCCCACAACAAAGCTTGACGCTGCTGTCATAAAAAAACGATCCCCGAAGTTTAGCCTGAGGTAATCCATCTATAGCGCCATGAGCAAGTCCGTATCCTCGAAGATCTCTATTTTTTTATCTGTCAACAAACAGACAATAGATAGTTATTTCAACAATAATGACCCTGCGCCAATCTATAAGCGCCAGCTCAATCACGCATTCGAACAATATATTATGACCTCTGTCCAGGGAGTTAAGCGTTATTCTGTTCTGACCTATAAAGTGACCTATAAAAGTGACCTCGACAAGGAATATATCGATCCGCTGATGTATGCCATCAAAGGGCATTTTAGCGAGAGGAAGCTGCTGAAACAGGCGGAGTTCGAAAAGTTCAAGCGCCGCGCATATTCGCTGTTGTTTATGAGCCTCGCTATCGTCATGGCCTGTCAGGGAATTGTCCCGTACGTGCTGGGCGGCGAGCACAGTATCCATTCCGGCCTTAGTAACAGCCTCGATGTCTTGTGCTGGGTGATTCTGTGGCACCCCATCGACCAACTGATCTTTTGCTGGAACCCTTACCTCAAAGATATTTCTGTTGTTGACCGGCTGGCTAACGCAGAAGTACTTCTTGTCAAAAATGAAGATTAGCGTATTTATGATATTACTCCTTGCCATACATACCGCCCATGCGCAGACCCAAGCCGGGTTCGAAGGATATTATTATTCGGAGACGTCTTCTTCGCTGGTGCCGCGGGTATACCTTCAGAACAACAGCGGCTGGTATGCCGGGGCAAGCTATAACTATGTTAAGGACCAAACACTTTCGCTGTCCGCCGGTCATACGTTTTCAGGGCAGGATAGCTTGTCCTGGTCTGTCACCCCTTCGGCAGGTATCCTCATCGGCGGATGCCGCGGCAGCTCCGCAGGCGCGATCGCAACGCTGGATATCAGGCGTTTCAGCTTCTATACGGAAGAACAATATGTCATGTCAACCAATAAAGCGAAAGGGAATTTCCTCTTCAGTTGGACGGAGCTGGGATACCACCTCACCCGGTATCTCCTGATAGGAATGGCCCTGGAACGCGCAAACGGCCCCGGGACAAACGGAAAATACGACCCGGGTGTTCAGCTATGTATCTCCTGCAAAGAATGGCGCTTCCCAATATATTTTTTCAGTCTGCTGAGCACCGGCCGCTACGTCGCCATGGGCATCTCCAGGGACTGGAGATATGGAAACGCAACTACTCATGTTAAAGCCACTGAAATACCATGAAAAGATTATATCTCCTTCTCCTGACCGTGGGAGCCGTCTATTTGATCATGCTGACCCGGTCCCTATGGTGGCTGTTGGCCGGAGCGCTGGGCTTTATGACATTTTTGTTATATCGTATCTATGCCAGCCGGCTGTACACCAGCCAGATCAGGGCGACCGCCCTCGAACAAAAGGTGGAAGAGCTGCATGATCAGCTGGATACCTTGATCAGGAAAGATCAACGGCTCAGCAAGGCCGCCGAACAGGCCACGGAGATAAAAAAACGGCTCCTGGCAGCCCTGAGCCACGAGATCCGTACACCCATGAACGGCGTGATGGGGATGGCCAGCTTGTTGGTGGAAACCAAACTGGACAGCCAGCAACGGGAATACGTGTCGGGCATCCGCAACTGCGGTGAACAGCTGATCGCCGTCGTCAATCATATCCTCGTCGATGATATACTGAATATCTCCAAGGGAGAAGATAACGGCCAGCTCGTGATAGAAGATTTCGACCTGAGAAGCTGCATCGAGGAAGTGCTGGATATGTTCGCCGGCGCTGGTGGAAAAAAAGGGCCGGAGCTCCTCTACCAGATCAGCGAAGGAGTCCCTGTACAGATCGCCGGAGATAGTAGCCGCCTGCGGCAGATCCTCATCAACCTCGTAGAGAATGCAGTGAAATTCACCAGCCAGGGAGAAATTTTTATTGGCATTCGCCTGATCGGGAAAGAAGATGATCAACTGGAATTGGAATTCGAAGTCCGTGACACAGGGATTGGAATACCCGCCAATAAAATCGCAAAAATATTCGAAGGTCTCTCCGGAACCGCATCACCCGACGAGGATAAGGAAAATACAGGCCTGGGTCTGGTGATCTGCCGGCGCCTGGTGGAAATGATGAAAGGCTGGATAGAAGTACAAAGCCAGCCGGGCAAAGGCTGCACCTTCACTTTCTGCGTCCGCATGAGCCCCGGCCGGAAGCCGCTCCGGAACTCCCTCCACCCCGGCATGATGGCGCTGCAAGACAAACGCATCCTCGTGGTGGATGATAATGCCCTTTCCCTCTCCCTGCTGACCACACAACTGCAGCAATGGGGGACGATACCGGTGGCCGCTACTTCAGGTCTGCAGGTGACGAACCTGCTTTTGGCCGAAGCACCCTTCGATCTCGTGATCATCAATGAAGACATGCCCGGCGCCGATGGCATCCAATTGGCCAGGTCCATCCGACAGCAATACCCGGCCATTCCGCTTATGCTGCTGTCCCGCACCGGCAACCAGGAACAACCGGTGGAAGAAGGAATTTTTTCCTACGTTCTCGCCAAGCCTGTCCGGCAGCATATAATGAGAGATCAGCTCCTCCACCTTTTCTATTCGGGAACGGAACGCCGTAGCGCAAAGAGCAGCATGGAGAACCTGCCGGCAGATTTTTCCGCAACACATCCACTGCGCTTGCTGATCGCAGAAGACAATCCCATCAACCAGAAGATAGCCCTGAAGCTACTCAGCAAGCTGGGCTATGAACCCAGGATCGTGTCGGATGGTAAGGAAGCCCTGGACGAATTAAGCCAGCAACGATATGATCTCGTTTTCATGGACGTGCAAATGCCCGGGATGGATGGGCTGGAAGCGACAAAAATGATCCGTCTCTGCCTCGATATCCAGCCTGTCATTATAGCCATGACTGCCAATGCCATGCAAGGAGACAGGGATAACTGCATGCAGGCCGGTATGGACGACTACATCAGCAAACCCATCGAAATGGAAGAGCTGCTGGCCCAATTGGAAAAATGGAGCGCTGTTATTAACCGGTAATTGCGAAACAAATATATGTACACCAAATAAAATCAATATCAACACTTATTAGTATGAAACCTTTTTTAACTGCATCCATCGTTTCCTTGCTTGCCCTCGGCGCTAATGCCCAGGTAGGTATCGGCACAGCTTCGCCATTGTCCACTCTCGACGTCCGGGGCTCACTGTCCTCGGCGACACGCTCTTTCCCGGGGTCTACGACCGCCGCTTCAAGCGACTATACGCTGATTTTTAATGGCGCCACCGCTTCCACTGTTACCCTGCCGTCAGCTACCACCTGCACTGGCCGCGTATACTGTATCAAGAACTTCAGTGCCGCTTCGCCAACCCCGACGCTGACGATTGCCACCAGCTCCTCTCAGACGATCGACGGCCTGTCTTCCTGGACATTGACCGAACCTCTGGAGGTCGCCACCCTGGTCAGCGACGGCAGCAATTGGGAAATAGCCGGCCAGGCTACCCCTTCTTCCACAGGCAGCAACTGGGTGGAAGGCGGCAACAGCGTCACCGCCATCCAGAAATTCGGCACCGTCACTACCTATGACCTGCCCTTCATCACGAATAATACCGAACGGATGCGGATCAACAGCGCAGGCAATGTAGGCGTCGGCACCACAACATTTTCCGCCAATCCCGAAGCTCTGCTGGTAGTTCAGAATAGCGCCACCTCCTTCAATGTCATCGGCGGAAAAGGCAACCTCAACAACTATCTTCAGCTGAATATCCAGAACCAGAACAGCGGCGCCGGCGCCAGCTCCGACGTTGTCGCTACGGCGGACAATGGCAATGAGACAACGAACTATGTCGACCTGGGGATGAACTCCAGCGGGTACAGCACTTCCGGTATCACCGGCGGCCCGGATAACGCTTACCTGTATAGCTCCGCCAACGACTTCATCATCGGCAACAGCATCGCCGGCCATAACCTGATCTTCTTTACCGGCGGCAGCGCAACCACCAATGAACGGATGCGCATAACCACCAACGGCAATATCGGCATCAACAATACCAGTCCGACGGCATTCCTGGACGTCGACAGCACCGTCAAGGTCGGCAGAAGCGGATCCGTATTGAACTCCATCATCCGCTTCACCAATCAATCGGTCACTGATAATACTTCGTTTAACTATACGTCGGTAAGGACGGAGACGTTTACGCTGACCGGCGTCAATCAATATGCTACGGTGATCGTGACACCCAGGGGCAACCTGCCCGGTACGCTGGCTATCGGCTATGCCTATGCCTCTGCTGCCAATACCGTCAAGGTAGTCATTGTCGACTCCGATGGACCCGACACCCTGGGCACGGCATCATTCGATTTTACCATCATCCAATAACATCCACACCTATGCGATCAAATATACTTTTAATGATAGCGGTGGCCGGTTCGATGGCCACCCAGGCTCAGACGACGGTGCTGTCGGTAGGCGCCACAGCCATGACGGTCAAAAGCGGTACCGTTTTCAGCGCCGACAGCCTCGTGCTCACCCCCTCCGCGGACTGGACATTATCATCCAACAACGTAGAGGTATCGCAGACCGCCGTCAACGTAGCGCCTGCACCGGGCATCAACCGCGTATATACCCTGGGCAGCCAGATCTCTTTTACCGGAACGATGCAGCTTTATTATCTGCCTTCGGAGCTGAACGGCAACCCCGAAAGTTCACTGCTGTTCACCGACTCGACAGTAGGCGGCGCCTGGCTGGCCTCTGGCACCAGCACCGTCAATACGACATCTCATTATGTCCAGCAGACCGCTGCCGCACTTTCCTTTACCGGCACCACGGCCTCCCACCAGGGTATCACCCTCGCCCTGTCGCTGATCTCCTTCACCGCTGCCTGGCAGGGCCAGGAGATCGGACTTGCCTGGGTCATCAACCAGACACAGGACATGGGCAACTATACCGTCGAAAGAAGTACGGACGGAACGAGCTGGACCCCGATTGGCACAGTGCCGGGTGAGAAAGGGAATGGTCTTTTCACATATGGGTTCACCGATGACGCTCCTCCCACCGGCGCGATCTTCTACCGGCTGGAAATTCTCGACGAAGCCGGCCAGACTTCGTATTCCTATATTCTGAGCATGCAAAAGGCACAGGATAACAATATCAGGCTCGTGGCCTGGGATAGATCCGTCACTATATATTTCGACGGCGCCCAGCCCACAAGCGTCCGCATCATCAATGCGGTCGGTGAAACCATACGGATCGACAAAACAAGCCGTCAGCAATATACCTTCCCGGGTCTGCCGACGGGCGTCTATTTCGTCCAGTATGAGCTGAACAGAAACACAGGGGCAAAAGGCTTCCTGATAAACTGATAAATGTGGACAAGACTAAATTATTCTCGAAAGATTACCCCCCTTAGCATCCTGGTCGCGGAAAGCGATCCGGCTGCCCGGAGTGCCCCTCACGGCTGCCCCGCAGCGGACTTGAGCCGGATCAGCTCCTTCGCCTTAGCCGTCTTGAAATCCTCGCCCTTGCTGAGCGCTTCAACGGACGGCAACACCAGCACGTCGGGCATCACGCCCCGCCCATTCTTTTCCCGCGTACTGTCAATGACCAGCCGGAACCGCGGCAATCGAAAACGAATACCTGTCACCGGTAGTGTCACATCCGGGATCATCCAGGCGGTATTGCCGTAATAACCGCCGCCGGTTTCCTCCCCGACGAGCGTCACATTGGATTGGCCCTTCAATGCACCGGCGAACAGACACGTAGCAGAAAAGGAATTGCCTCCCGTAAGGATATATACCGCACCGTCGAAATGGTCCCTTTTGACCGGGTGATAATAATGGCGTTCGAAATAGCCGAAGTGATAATAACCGTCCGAATGCCGGCGGCTGGCAAAAAAAGTCAGTACATCATAGACAAAGCCATGCTGGATATAGCCGTCATACCGGCTGTGACGCCGGACCGTATAGAGGGAATCCGCCAGCTTGAATTTTTTCCTGATCAGGTACCTGGTCAGCAGCGTAGAGATGGCGGCATCGCCCCCGCCATTGGACCGGACATCGATCACCAGGTTCTTCACCTGGCTGTCCTTCAGGACTTTGAACGTCTGGCGGAAGAAGCCGCGAAGCCCATAGCCACGCTCGAAGGTGTTCAGCGTCAGAAAAGCCGAATGACTGCTGCTATCCAATTGCAGGTTACGGGTAAACAATAACTCCCTTCTCTTACGGGCTCGCCTGCCGGGATGTCTCATCGGCTGCGATGGCCCCGGTCTCCGCTGCCCCGTTCCCGGCATCAGCACCCTGCCCAGGCTTTTTCTTACCGTGTCTGCGTTCGGATCATACACCGGGATATGAATTTGCTCAGTCTGGCCTGCCATGTCCCGGTAGGTTATATCGAAACCATTCTCATAACCAAACATATCCTTATACCACGAGCTGAAATGAAGCCCCGTGCTGAGATATTGCGATTTTCCCGTCAGGTTATAGCCATCGCTGACGATATAAGGGAAGAGGGTATCCGTCAGCTGACGGGCTGTTCTGCCGTTGATGGTGTAGATCAGGGTACCTCTCGGCAGGACAGTATCCTGCCGGTTGAAATTAAAGGCGACAGCCATCGTGTCGTTCCAGAATTTCAGGATCAGTGGGAATTGCGGCAACTTCGCCGTATCGAGATAACGACTGTAGTTCCGCGATGCGCCGATAGAAGTATGCCCGCACCGGACCTTGGCGATCACATAGCTCAGCACCATCCTGAACTGCGGCTCGGTCATGGAGTCGTTCAACGCCGAATAGCCTCTCGCGAAAAAATAATTCATGCTGTCCTGCGGAGTATACCAGTACAGGCTGGGATGCCAGGCTTCCAGTACGTTGCGGAAGACCTGATAATCTTCACGCAACACCGCCGGGGAATATTTCTTGTCAGGCCGGAACGCGACTTTTTTATTTGTCCCGCAGGAAAACAGGAAAAGGCATAGAATAAGATAACAGGATGACAGGAGTCTGTTCATGCAGAAAATCATTTGGCAGCAAAGGCGTTCCAGCCCTGCGCAGTAATGTCGAACGTATTGCCCCCCTTGGTAATGATCTTTTGTCCTTTCTCAGGCTCGGTCATATAGCCGATCACACTGATCTGCTCATTGAGCACCAGCTTGTCATGATCAGCCTGGGGGATGGTGAACAGCAACTCGTAATCTTCGCCGCCACTCAGCGCACAGGCCGTCGGGTCCAGCTCGAATTTGTAGGCCGCATTCCGGGTATCTTCCGCTATGGGTATCTTGTCTTCGTACAACACACAACCCAGTTCGCTCTGCCGGCAGATATGAAGGATCTCCGAGCTCAACCCGTCACTGATGTCCATCATTGCCGTCGGCAGCAATTCAGACTGCTGGAAAAATTCAATGATATCTTTCCGGGCTTCGGGCTTCAGCAGCCGGCCGATCACATATTTTTCATTCTCCAGGTCGGCTTTGATCTGCGGGCTTTCCAGGAAGATCTTCTTTTCCCTTTCCAGGATGATCAGCCCGAGATAGGCGGCGCCAAGATCACCCGTGCAGCATAGCAGATCGCCCTGCTTCGCCGTATTACGCCGGACGAATTTGTCCGGGGTTACTTCCCCTATCGCGGTGACGGAGATGACAAAACCCCTTTTCGAAGAGGCCGTGTCCCCTCCAACGAGGTCTACGCCATAAGTTTCACAGGCCGCATAGACACCTTCGTAGAACTCGTCCAGGGCCTCCACGCTAAACCGGTTGCTGATACCCAGACTGACAGTGATCTGGGTCGGGATGGCATTCATCGCATAGACATCGCTGAGGTTCACAATGACAGACTTATACCCCAGGTGCTGCAAGGGAGTATACATCAGGTCGAAGTGAACCTCTTCGAGCAGCAGATCGGTGGTGATCACCGTCTGTTTGCCGAAATGATCGATAACGGCAGCATCATCACCCACTCCAACAAGTGTCGAAGCATTTTTTATCTCGATGTTCGCCGTCAGGTGGTCGATCAACCCGAATTCCCCCAGCGATGATATTTCGGTCCTGTTTTCACTCATAGTAGTGTTATTGGCGCCCGCCTCCCAATGCAGCGTGCCGGTTGTTAACTACGGAGATCAGCTCGTCATGGATCTTTCCGTTGGTGGCGATGATATGCGGCTGATAAGGCGAATACCGGCCGCCGGTAAAATCAGACACCCTTCCGCCCGCCTCTTCCACCATCAAATAACCGGCCGCACTATCCCAGGCGTTCAATTTGTGTTCATAAAAACCGTCGAAACGGCCTGCCGCCACCCAACACAGGTCAATGGCCGCCGAACCCAACCGCCTGACCGGTACTCCGGCGCGGATCAGCCGGGAGAAAACCTCCAGCGGACCATTAGGCTGGTCCAGGTAGCTATAGGGGAAGCCCGTCACCAGGCAGGATGTAAGGACAGAAGTCTCCTGGCTGACGGTTATCTTCTTGTCATTCAAGGTAGCGCCATAGCCTTTTTGCGCAAAAAAGAACTCTTTGAAAAAAGGATTATGCACCACGCCCATGATCATTTGTCCATCCTGCTCCAGGCCGATGCTGACGCAACACAGCGGCAGGCCATGGGCAAAGTTCACCGTCCCGTCGATCGGGTCGATGATCCACTTGTAACTGGAATCCGTGACGATTTCCCCCGTCTCCTCACTCAGCAGGAAATGATCCGGATAATCATTTTTGATGATCTCGAAGATCGCTTTTTCCGAAGCATGGTCTGCCTCTGTAACCAGGTTATTAATGCCTTCCTTATTGGAGATCGTAAATTCTCCCTGAAAAAACCGTTGCATAACAGCGGCTCCAGCTTCGGCCGCCCTGATAAGTGTTGATTTTAGCATGCCGCAAAGATAGGCAGCTGAGGCCTTGTTTATTTAACCGGCTCTTTTATTCCTTCCAGTTTCCCCTCCAATTTTCGGAGTGCGTCAAGATATTCATTCAATGCACCACTGTTCAGGGTGTAGGTATAGTTTCTGCCTTCCTTTTCTCCTTCGATCAGCCCGGATTCCACCAGGATCTTGACGTGATGGGAAATAGAAGGTTGAGCCAGATCGATGACTTCCTGCAAGGCCGAGCATTCACCGCATCCGCCCATGCCGGAAAGATAATACAGGATCTTCAGCCTGTTGCTGTCGCCTAATGCCTTGGAAACTTTTTCGATCTGTTTGATAGAAAGACCCATATTCATTCAAATTGACAAATGCAAATATATCAATTTTTTACTACCTGTCCAAGTTTAATCCAAATGATCGTACTTCGCAAAAGTCACCTGCCATGGTCCTCTCCGTTATCATAGTGAATTACCGGGTAAAGCACTTTCTGGCGCTCTGCCTGCATTCCGTTCAAAAAGCCCTCCTGGGCATCGACGCGGAAGTCATCGTCGTCGACAATCATTCAGGCGATGACAGCGTGGCCTACCTCCGCCCGCATTTTCCGACTGTCACTTTTATTGACAATACCGTCAACATCGGGTTCGCCCGGGCTAACAACCAGGCGCTGCGGCAGGCCCGGGGAGACTATATCCTCTTCCTCAATCCTGACACGGTCCTGCCGGAAGACATAACGACACGCTGTCTTTCGTTTCTGCAATCCACTCCCGGCATCGGCGGCCTTTGCCCCCGGATGATCGACGGCAGCGGCCATTTCCTCAAAGAGTCCCGCAGGGGGTTTCCTTCACCCTGGGTGGCGGCCTGCAAGTTATTCGGCCTGACAGCCCTTTTCCCGCATTCACGGCTCTTCGCCACTTATTACCTGGGGCACCTGCCCGCCAGCCGGTCCCACCCCTCGCCTGTGTTGTCCGGCGCTTGTCTCTGGATCAGCCGGGCCGCTCTCACCAGGGTAGGGCCGTTTGACAGCGACTACTTTATGTACGCAGAGGATATCGACCTGAGCTATCGGCTGGAACAGGCCGGGTATGTCAACTATTATTTTGCCGATGCCACCATCATTCACTTCAAAGGAGAAAGCACCCAAAAAGATATCCGGCATGTCCGGCAGTTCTATAAGGCCATGAGCCAATTCCGGCACAAACATTTTAATAACGGCCTTTCCCGTGTCTTTTCGTCTGGTCTCGAGGCGGCTATCTGGCTAAGGGCCGGCCTGGGAGCCATCGGCAGGATCGCCCGGCGGCCATCCTCCGGGCAAGGGCTCTCGCCCGCATCCCCCCGCCGGTCCCCATCTTCCCGGCGCACCTGGCTCACGGGTGACCCTGCCGGTATCGAACGCCTTCGGCCGTTCCTGAGCGCTGACGGAGAAAGAGCACCGGCGCCGGACTTGACACAGGCCGATGAAATCATATTTTGTGAAGGAGAGCGGTTTTCTTTCAAAGACTGCATCTCAGCGCTTGAATCGGCAGCGCAATCTGCATCAGCATCCGGCCCGCACCCGCGCCACCGCGGGCGTCCTCAACAGGCGATGTTCTACGCCGCCGGCAGTCAATCGGTCGTCGGCAGCGCCAACCGGGATGGAAGGGGTGAAATATGGGTCATACCGTCATCTCACGAATAAGCTTCGACGGTTGACGACGGGTAAAAAACCAGCCGATCAATAACAATATCAGCCAGGCAATCACCCAGGTATATGCCGTTGCCTGATCGGTACCGGGCTTTATCAGCCACCGGTTCAGGCCTATGTTGACCACCCAATGGTCTATCCAGCCCGGCACTAACAGAAGGATGGGAAAGACTATAAATTTTCCCCGGTATCCGGGTAGCCGCAGAAAGGCCCGGACGAGAGGAGGGACTGTCAGCACCACCGCGATCAGCAGCCCCAGTAAACTGACGAAATGAGGATTGTTCTGGGCGTCATGCGGTTCCAGCCACCGGATGGCATTAGTCAGGTCTCCCCCGCCTGTCGTGGCCGCCAACAGGATATTCAGCGGTAAACAAGCTAAAACAATAGTGCAGCCCAGGGATTGTTCGTCCAGCTGATTGTCCTCATTCAGCAGGCTCCAGCCTATCCAAAGGAATATAAAATTGACCATGGGACCGACGATCGTCTCCAGCGCCCGTTCCCCGGCAGAAGCCAGGCAATCCGGGCAAAAAACTAATCCGTCGAAAACCCGCATCCCCCAGCAGGAGCATATTGCCCTGGCCACCAGCGTGTGTGCCCAGTCATGGAGTTCATGCACCAGGAATACCAGGATCATAAAAGAAAGCAGGTAGAGTGGGGAGAGTTTCAGGTTCATCAAATAAATGTAACTAAAATATCATCCAAAACCTTAATTTCGCCGCATACCAAACTACGGGGTTACTCAATGGCATTGATTGAAATTCAATTACCTAAATCCCTGGCTCAGGCATTGCGGCTGCCCCAGAAGTCTCCTGGGCGGCAGCAATTGAAGGTATTGCGGAAGCTACTCAAAAAGGCAAGGTTTACTGAATTCGGTCAACAATATCGTTTTGATGAAATTCTCCTGAACCGGAAAAATCCGGGAAAGAAATTTCAGGAGATCGTTCCGACCTTCGATTACAACAGCATCCATGAAGCCTGGTGGTACAAGACACTGGAAGGGAAGGCCGATGTGTGCTGGCCAGGTAAGATCAAATACTATGCACTCTCTTCCGGCACCTCCGAAGCCGGCAGCAAATATCTTCCTATCACCAACGATCTGCTGCGCGGCAACCGGATCGTGATGGTCAAGCAGTTACTCACCCTGCGCACCTATCGCGATATCCCCGTCAAAAGCCTCAGCAAGGGCTGGCTCATGATCGGCGGCACCACCAGCCTGCAGAAAGGCGCCGGCTATTATTCCGGCGATCTCAGCGGCATCACCGCGCGAAAAGTACCGTTCTGGTTCCAGCCTTTCTACAAGCCGGGAAGGAAGATCGCCCGCACCAAAGACTGGACGAAGAAACTGGAAGAAGTAGTGAACCTGGCCCCACAATGGGACATCGGGTTCCTTGTCGGCGTGCCCGGCTGGATACAGTTGTGCATGGAAAAGATCATCGAACGCTATAAGCTGAATAATATTCATGAGATCTGGCCTAACCTCGCCTTCTTCGTTCATGGCGGCGTATCATTCGAACCCTATAGAAAAGGGTTTGAGAAATTGTTGGGCAAGCCGCTGACCTACATCGAGACCTATCTCGCCTCCGAAGGTTTTATCGCATACCAGGACACCCAGCATGCAAAGGGGATGAGGCTGGTTACCAATCAGCATATTTTTCTCGAATTTGTGCCTTTTGACGACAAGAATTTCGACGCCGACGGAAATCTGGTCCCAAACCCGACGGCGTATATGATCCATGAAGTGGAGGAAGGAAAGGATTATGCCTTGCTGCTCAGCACCAGCGCCGGCGCATGGCGATACCTGATCGGGGATACCGTCCGGTTCGTGGATAAAGACCGTTGTGAGATCATTATCACCGGAAGGACCAAACATTTCCTCAGCCTGGTAGGCGAACACCTCAGTGTTGACAATATGAACAAGGCAGTACAGCTGGCCAGTGAAGAAATGAACCTTTCCATCCGGGAATTTGCCGTGGCAGGCGTTCCCCATGGCTTATTCTTTGCACATCAATGGTGGTTGTCCTGCAATGAACCGGCTGATGAGGAATTGTTACGCCAAAAGATCGACGACAAGCTCAAACAACTGAATGACGACTATGCGGTCGAACGGGACAGCGCCCTGAAAGACATCTATGTCAAGGTGCTCCCGGAACAAAAGTTTATGGAATTTATGCGCCTTAAAGGAAAGATCGGGGGACAACATAAGTTCCCCCGTGTACTGAAAGGAAAAATGCTGCTGGACTGGCAAAAGTTCCTGGAAACAGGGGGCATTTAAAGACACTGTTATGATGGAGTCCGTTTTGAAAGGATTGGCGCTGGGATTTGTTCTTGCCTTATCGGTGGGGCCTATTATTTTTACCATCATCAAGCAAAGCCTCGACAACGGGCACAAAGGAGGGTTTAGCTTCGTAGCCGGCGTATGGGTCAGTGATATCATACTGGTCATCCTGAGCAATACCCTGACAGCCCTTGTCGGCCAAATGCTGGAGCATTCGAAAGTCATCGCTTTCGGCGGCGGCGGGTTTCTCATCGCCATGGGCATTTATTTCGTTTTTTTTAAAAAGGTCTCTCTCGGCCGGACCCAGGAAGGGGGCGAGACCCGCTTTCGCAAACGGGATATGGCCAGGGTCTTTGCCTCCGGGTTCATCATCAATACCCTTAATCCAGGCGTTATCTTCTTCTGGCTGGGAAATGCCACCGTACTCTCACTGACCCACACGCTGAAAGAACGGATCATTATTTTTTCCGTCTGCCTGCTGGTGAACATGAGCGCCGATGTCGGCAAGGTGATGATGGCCGGCCGGCTGAGAAGCAAACTCACCATCCGCACCCTCACGATCGTCAATAAGATCGCCGGGACGATCCTGATCGGTTTCGGAATTGCTCTGTTATGGGATGTGATCATTTTTCATAAGGTTTTGCGATAGGCCTGCCCGGCCCTGGCGGGGCAGTTTCCGGCGGCCCGGATTTGTTAACGTCATTTAACAATGGACTTTCACAGAACTTTGTATGTTTGGAACCATATGTTGCACAAGCTTTTCATATTATTTTTATACCTCATTCCATTCTGCGGCCTGGCGCAGAATGATGTACTCGTGTTGCAAAGAAGAGGGATGCACGAGCGTGCTTTTACCGTCGGTGACCCCATGACCTTCAAGACCGTTTATGGACAATGGTTCAGCGGCAACATCGAGGACTTGCGGCATGACACGGTTTTTATTGCCGGGCAGGCCTTTCATTACAATGAGATCGCCGTCATCCAGCGGATGAGCACGAATATCAACTATGCCACGCTGGGCGACTTAATGATGGTCGCCGGCGCCGGATTTACCGCCATCAGCGCCATCAACGGCGCACTCCGGCAGGATCATCCTAATCAGTGGTTTACCACCGGGGGGTATGTGATCGGAGGAGCATTGCTGGTGGGCGGATTTCTGCTGGCGGAGTTCACCAGTAAGTATTACAAGCTGGGTGGAAGATTCAAGTTGGTGTATCTGCAGATCACCAAGGACAAGCGTTAATGTCTCCTATCAATACCAAAGGATTGGTTCCGCGCGCCTGGAGAGTGATCAAGCGTGTGCTGATCGTCCTGTTCTTTCTTCAGTTGCTGTATATCCTCCTGCTGAAATGGGTCAACCCCCCTATTACGCTGACCCAGGTGGGCAGCCTGATCGAAGGGGACGGTCTCCATCGGACCTATGTCGGCATGAAGGATATCTCCCCTTACGCCAAATTAGCCGTCATCAGTACGGAAGACCAGCTCTTTCCCGATCACGATGGGTTCGATTTCAAGAACATCGAAAAGGCGATGAAGCATAATCAAAAAAGCAAATCCCTGCATGGCGCCAGTACGATCAGCCAACAGGTAGCCAAGAACGTCTTCCTGTGGCAGGGACGCAGTTGGTTCCGCAAAGGCCTTGAAGTCTATTTTACTTTCATGATCGAAATGGTCTGGGGAAAGAAACGGATCCTCGAGATGTACCTGAATGTCGCCGAGATGGGGAAGGGGATCTATGGGATCGAGGCCGCCGCACGGACGTATTATCATATCCCCGCCAGGGAACTTACCCGGCTGGAAGCCGCCAGGATCGCCGCGTGCCTGCCCAACCCGAAGATCTATACCGTCAAACCCCTGTCGGACCATGTGGCCGTCCGTTCTGCCTGGGCCCTGGGCCAGATGAGCCACCTGCAGGACGATCCCGATATCGAGAAATTAGTGCAGTAGGCGAGGCCTCATCGCGTGCCCGTCAGCCTCTCCACCGCCCCGATGGCGTTTTGTAATCTTTCGTCGGCCTGCCCGCCGATCTCCACCCACGGAACAGCCTGATTGATCAGGATATCCTTATAAATATGATACAACCGCTCCCGCGTGGCCAGATCGGGATATTCCCTTAACTCATCCTTCGTCCATGGCAGGTCCGTCCGGCATAACAAATAGCCATCATAATGACGCGCAGCGATCTCCTTTAAAATCCACGTTTCACACCGCCCGAAAACATATTCGCTCCATACTTTCATGACGTAAAGATCGGTATCGATGAAGAGGACGGAATCGCCTGTAGCCGCCTCGCGCTCCCCCGCCGCCACGGCCGTATCTTCCAGCGCCAGCTGGCCCCGCGCTATCGTCGTAAGATCGTCATAGTTATAGTCCTTCCCCTTGTGCGCCAGCATATACTCCCGCGCATACTCCCGCACCCACTCCGTATGATAATGGGCCGCCAACCCTTCGCACAGCGTGGATTTGCCAGTCGACTCCGGTCCGATGATGACGATTTTCTTAGACGCCATAAGCGACGCTTTTGATCTTTTTGTTCCATTCCAACAGCCCGGCTATCGCCAGACCCAACAGGATCAAATAATATACGCTGGTAAAAACATAATGCTTGACAAAATACAGGGGAATGCTCGCGACATTCGTCGCAATCCACCAATGCCAGCTTTCCAGCTTTTTTTTCGTCATCAGCCACATGCCGGTATAGGCGGTGGCCGAAGCAAAGGCGTCCGCCCAGGGAATGGCCATCGGGGCAAAGCCGCGTTTCAGGAAAGTCAACGCAAAGAACATGAGAACATAACTTGTAACGAAGAAGACGGATTGCTGGACAAGTTCTTTTCCGGAAGACCGGCTGATATGAAGGACCAGCCGGCGCTGATCATCTTTCCTCGTCCACAGGATCCAGCCGTAAATACTCAGGACGGTATAATAAAGATTAACGCTGGCTTCACCGAATAGCGATGAATGAAAGCTCAGCCAGACATAAGCGATTGTGTTGATCAGGCCCGTGGGATAAACGAGGATATCTTCTTTTCGGCTGTACCAGACGCTGACGATGCCCGACAATACGGCGATAAACTCCAGCGAGCCGGTATCCTTTAAATCCAGCAGGAATTGACGGAAGAGCTCTTGCAGCATCCCCATAGACATTACTCTGCTTCGGCCACCACTTCTTTTACTTCGGGGATCATTCGTTTCATCATGCCTTCTATACCCGCTTTGAGGGTGATCATGGAAGAGGGACAGCCCGAGCAGCTGCCTTGCAGCATGAGGTTGACGATACCTTCATTATAGCTTTTGAACTGGATCGCGCCGCCATCCATTTCAACGGCCGGTTTGACATAATTTTCCAACAGTTCTTTGATCCTTTTGACGACATCGTCGTCATCCGCATCGATATTATTACCTTCTGACTTTACAAGGATGATCTCTTCTTCGTTGATGACCGGCTTGTTTTCTTCCAGGTATTCTTTGAGGAACTGCCGGATAGAGGGGATGACATCGTCCCAATCCGTATCCGGGGTCTTGGTGAGCGTAACGAAATTGCTGGCGATAAAAACGGCCTTGATAAAAGGAAACCCAAACAGCTCGATAGCCAGCGGCGATGGCTTGGCGGCTTCCGTATCGGGAAAATCGATGCTTTTGCCGGGATACAATAATTTATTGGCCACGAATTTCATCGTTTCCGGATTAGGAGTCATTTCAGTGTAGATACTGATGACCGGATTGCCTGTTCTGATCATAAAAGAAGCCGTTTAATGTGTGAGCCAGGGAGAAGCCCCCGGTTTCGACTGTAAAGGTAACAAATCCCCGCCAGCTTGTTTTTCTAAATCGGGAAAATCCCCCGCCCGGCCGTTCCCTCGAACGTCCTCTCCCCGCGCAAAGTTCGCATTTTGCGAACTTTTCCGGACCCTATGCCGCGAAAGCCGGTAGTTGACGACATGCGCCGAAATGATCAAACCCACCGCAAACGGCAGGAAATATAGCTCATACCTGGCCCATATTTCTTTGGCAATCAACAGGATCATCCCGCCTACAAACAGCAGCCAGGGCGTCACCCGGTGGTGGTGGCGGTTGAAACCATGCCAGAGCGCCCAGGTGCCGATAACGAAGGCCAACCCGATCATACCGTATTCGAACAGGGGGGTCCGCATGAACCCCAGCCCCAGTAAAGGCAGAAAACTGACAGCCAGCGGCAGGACCGCGCAATGGATAGCGCACAGGAGGGAGGTAAAAATCCCCAGCCCATCCCAGCTGATACGACGATGTAGACGCATAGCCCGCAAAGATAAACAAATGCAACAAAGTTGCAAAAAGAACAATTACGTGAGACAATCCTAACTTTGCAGGAACATGAACAAGAAAAAAATAGGCTTTCTGGCGGGCTTTTTCGTATTACTTATCATCGGCTTTTATTTTGCCCTGACCCGCTTTGTGCCGGGATTTGGGGCGCCGCTGTTACCTGTCCTCAGTTATGTGCCCCCCTTTTCCTTCGACAATCAGCAAGGCCGGCGGATCACCGACAAGGATATGGCCGGTAAAGTCTATGTGGCGGAATATTTTTTTACGACCTGCAAAGGTATTTGTCCGAAAATGAATGTTAATATGAAACGGCTGTCCGATGATCTCGCGGGCGAGACCGATTTCCGGATCCTCTCTTATACGGTGGACCCGGAGACCGACAGCGTAGGACGGATGAAACATTACGCAGATTCTCTTGGCGCGGATCCCGGGCGGTGGTGGTTTTTGACCGGCAGGAAAGATAGCCTCTATCACCTGGCCAGGAATGGCTATCTGCTGGATGACCCGAAGAATAATGCGCTCAATATAAACGAACAGTTCCTGCACACTCAATTCGTGGCCCTTGTAGATAAGGGAGGACGGGTCAGAAAAATCTATGACGGGTTGAAACAGGATGAGCTGGACGAGCTGGAGAAGGATATTTCAGTGCTGCTGAAGGAAAAGGCCGCTGCGCCACGAATGGTTAATTCTCTTTTTACCAACAACCCGGGTTGATATGATAGATAGTAAAGTGACAGAACTGCTGAAGAAAAGTCAGCTGAGCGTTACCGATGGTCGCCGCAGGATACTCGAACTGTTCCTGCAACACGAAGGGGCGCTCTCGCACGGTGATATCGAAAAAAAGGCCGGCGAGAAATTCGATCGGGTGACGGTTTACCGCACTCTCCAGTCATTCCTTGAAAAAGGGTTGATACACAACATACCGTCTTCGGATAATTCTATACGTTATGCGTTGTGTAAGGATGATTGTTCAGAGGGACATCACCGGGATGATCATGTTCATTTTATTTGTAACCGTTGCGGCAACACCACATGCCTGGAAGACGTGGTTGTTCCTTCTATAAAGCTTCCGCGGGGATATTCTGCTCAGCAGGTAGAAATGCTTGTCAGCGGCATCTGCAAGAGCTGTAATCATTAAACACATTCAAAAAGAAAGCCCCGATGTAGAAACACCGGGACTTTTGGTTAAGGCTCTGATTAGTAGCTTCTTTATCTGAAAGGTGTTTAACAACACCTGCAAATTTCAAAATACTTGTTGCACAAATATAGCCGGAAAAAAGCATACGAACAAGAGGTGTGCCACCTACTTTGTGAGTATTTTGTAAAATTTAATCTACAGCAATTTTTTCCATTTCCTCACCAACGAAATCCATCAGTTGTTTAATCTGCTCTTTAGCAAAGTTAAACTTCAATCCGGCCGCATCGTATAATTCCGGTAAAGTCCGCGTTGCGCCAAGGCTTAGCGCCTGTATATAATGGCTTAAAGCCTTCTCTTTGTTGCGCTTATACTGCATCCAAAGGCCGAGGGCTCCTAACTGAGCAATTCCATATTCGATATAATAAAACGGTACTTCATACAGGTGCAGTTGTTTCTGCCAGCCATACTCCCGATACTCCTCCAAGCCACGCCAATCAACAGAATTTGAAGAAAACTCTTTCAGGATTTCCAACCACTTCTCCTTTCTCTCTTCCAGCGTGTGATAAGGATTTTCGTATATCCAATGTTGAAATTTGTCAATAGTAGCTATCCAGGGGAAAATAGTAATCACTCTTTCGAGCTGATGCTCACGTGCCCTTGCTAAATCGTTTTTATCTTCAAAGAATAAGTCCCAATGATCCATGCTAAACAATTCCATGGACATGCTTGCTACTTCGGCGATCTCCATGGGATACTCCTTGAAGGCGCTGAGTTTCAGCGGGTGTGTCAGGAAGGAGTGGATCGCATGGCCGCCTTCGTGTACCATTGTCGTCAGATCGCCCATTTGCCCGCTGGCATTCATAAAGATAAAGGGTGCACCGGTTTCCGCTAACGGGCAATTATAGCCGCCTGGTGCTTTCCCTTTCCTGCTTTCCAGGTCGAACCTACCCATTTTCAGCATCGTCTGAAGGCAATCGCCAAAAAAGGGGTTCAGCTTGTTAAAGCAGGCGATCGTCTTCGTCAGCAGATCATCGGCGTTCGTAAAGGGGCGGAGGGGTTTGATCCCTGCCGGCTCAGCCTCGCCATCCCAGGGCCTCAGCGTATCAAGGCCCAGCTTCTTCCTTTTTTTCTCGTTGATCTTGTTGACGAGAGGAACTACGTATTCCTTTACCGCCTCATGAAATCTAAAACAGTCTTCTTTTGTATAATCGAAACGACCCAGGTCTTCGAACTTAAAATCCCGGAAATTGCTGAAGCCAGCGTTCAGTCCGATCCGGTTGCGAATCTCGATCAGCTTGGAATACAGGTCATTCAGTGAATCTTTGTCCTGACCTCTCCGGGTCTGGATCTTGCGGTAAACCTCTTCCCGAATTGCTCTGTCAGGACTTTCCAGGAATTTGGAGGCCTGCTGCAACGTATATTCCTGACCGCCCATTTCCACCGTCATCTTTCCGGAGATCATGCCATACTGCTGGCCCAGTACGCTGGCCTCTGCAAATAACGGGATATTAGACTCCCGAAACAACTCAATCCTCTTGCGGACCGAACGCAAATAACTAAAATAGTCCCTGGGGTCTAATTCCTGCGTATGCGGGTTCTCGATCAGTCGCTTGTTGAGCCGGTCGGCATAAGGTTGTATCTTGGGCTGTATCTCCAGACAGAAGAAATTGAACGCCTCTTCCAAACTCTTATTTTCCGTGTCGCACGTCATCTTGATCTGACGCCAGCAGATGTCTTCGCTCAGCACTGCCTCCAACTCACTCATGTCCAACAGCCACTTTTCGAGGTCTGCCCTTGTATCCAACGGACGTTCTTCCAGTTCGCGGAAATAAGGTTCCAGGCTGTTCCAATCCGTCACGACAAAGTCCTCAGGCAAAAAATGCCTCACCGGTTTCTTCAATTCTGCTGTAGGAGTCATCATTATTTCTTTTTGGCTGCTGTCTTTTTCGGCTTTTCAGTTGGCGCTTCTTCGGTCTTCTTTGCTTTTTCTGCCTTGACCGGCTTATCTTTTTCGTCTGCTTTTTTCGCCTTAGGCTTTTCCGCTTCCGCCGGCGCTGCCTTTTCTTTGCTCACGGCTTTTTCCGTCTTCGCAGCCTTTTCTGTCGTCGCCGGTTTTTCCGTCGTTGCAGCCTTCGCCGTGGTTGTAGCCGCCTTTGCCGGTGCTTCTTCCGTTGCCGCTTTCTTTTTCGGGGCCGCCTCTTTTTTCGGGGCCGCCGTCGCTTCTTCCACTATCGTTTCTTCCGTTGCCTCTTCTTCTTCCGGCTCGGATAACTTGATCTCGATATTGTTTGCCTTCAGCACGCTATACCACTTGACCATTTTTTTCAGGTCGCTGCTGTACACCCTGCCGAAATCAAGATCCGGATAGACCTTCGTGAAGTAGGCCTTCAGCTCCGCTCCGTCTTTTTCATCAGGCAACTTGCCGGCGCTGGCTTCCATAGCCTTTAAGATGTCCACCAGATTGACATTGTCACGCACAGTGTACACCTCGATGCTTTCAAGATGAGAGAAATTATGGACGCGGCTGGCTACGAACCGGGTGGTCTTATCATCGAGCGAACGAACGATGGCCCCATCGGATTTGCTGCTCAGCAACTCGTACAATCCCGGTAATCCGGTAACGGCTATGATCTTGTTATATTCCATATTGATGTGTATTATCGGGCCAGTGGCCCGTTTTAGGGATATGCAAGGTAATCTTAATCGGTCATTTGGCCATTGCCTCTCCGATACTTTTTTTCAGCGTAGTATAATCGGTGTAACCACGGCTCAGCAAGTAAAATTTCGTCTCGCTCACCTGTAGAAATACTGTCGGAAACCCCGTCACATGCAGCTCTTTGATCAAGGCGAATTCTTCATAGGCTTTTTCCTTGTACACCGGATCATGCAGCTTTTCATAGAAAGCTGCTTCCGGAATGCCGTATTTGACCAGCAGATGACGGTATGCTTCGTCATCGCAAAGATCGCGCCCTTCATAATGGAGGGCATACTGCAGCTCCCCGGCAAATAGCACACACTGATCAGGATGGTAATCCCGGAATACGCACATGGCAATGGCCGGCTTCTCCGAACTGGGATACCAGTCACTCTCGTCCGGATGAAAAATATGCCACAGCCAATCTTCTCCAAAACGAATGCCAGTCCTCTCTTCCACTGTCTTATAGGCTTTCTGAATATAGCCCGCCATGACGGCAATCGGTTGCGGCGTGGCTGGCAGGATCATGCCTCCGGACAACACTTCGAAAGC
>Ga0302307_10000132_pt1 | contig 64250 bp, 60 predicted proteins | sample III_Palsa_E3_2_FD_200530 | JGI IMG/M metagenome (GOLD analysis project Ga0302307, IMG submission 200530) | Peat permafrost microbial communities from Stordalen Mire near Abisko, Sweden - III_Palsa_E3_2 | ecosystem: Environmental > Terrestrial > Soil > Palsa > Peat permafrost | place: Sweden... | reverse complement strand
CTTTATTAACATTTGTCAATATGTTGATAAATCAATGTTTGTGAATAATTATTGCAAAAATTCCTTATCCGGGATATCATCCTTAATGTAAATCTTCAATTTCTCAAGCCAGGTAGGTTTCTTTTCTGCCGGTTTCTCAACCTCCGATTTTTTCTTTGTGCTGGCTGCAGGTTGGGCAACATCATCATATTCCATTTTTTGCACACCTTTTATTAACAAACCAATACCGGTAGCATACATAGGGCTTTGCAGCTCTTCGTAAACATTTTTAGGTAAGACTTCATTCTTGGCCAGGTGCTCATTAGGGTAACCTATGCGGCAATCTAACCCGGTAACAAACTCAACCAATTGCGATAAATGCTTTAATTGCGCGCCACCACCTGTAACTACTATGCCTGCGATCAGTTTCTTTTCATAGCCTGATGCTTTTATTTCATAATACACATGCTCAACTATCTCTTCCATACGGGCCTGTATAACAAAGGCCAGGTTTTTAACCGATATTTCTTTTGGCTCACGCCCACGTAATCCGGGTACACACACAATCTCATTTTCTTTGTTTTCTTCAGCCAGGGCCGATCCGAACCTTATTTTCAGTTGCTCCGCGATGTTACGCATTACTGAACATCCTTCGCGGATATCCTCTGTAATACTGTTACCACCAAACGGAATTACAGCGGTATGCCTGATAATCCCTTCGTGGAAAATAGCCAGATCAGTAGTACCGCCGCCTATATCAACCAAAACCACACCGGCTTCTTTTTCTTCATCGCTCAAAACCGATTCAGATGATGCCAATGGCTCCAGTATCAGGTCGACAGTTTCTAAACTTGCCTTATTTACACATTTCACAATATTTTTTATAGCCGCGGTTTGACCCGATATGATATGGAAGTTGGCTTCCAACCTTACCCCTGCCATGCCAATCGGATCTTTGATGCTTGGTTCGCCATCAACCGTAAATTCCTGCGGAATTACATGGATGATGCCTTCGCCCGGAGGCATTACCAGGTTAAACATATCTTCGATCAGCTTGTCGATATCACGGCGAGAGATCTCATTATCCAGATCACGGCGCGTGATCAACCCGCGATGCTGCAAACTTTTGATATGCTGCCCTGCAATACCCACGTTTACTACTTTTATTTCGACGTTTGATTGCGTACCTGCTATTTCAACTGCCTGTGTTATACCCTGCACTGTTTTATCAATGTTTGATACAACACCCCGCGTTACCCCCGCCGACTCAGCTTTACCGATACCCAGTACTTCAATCTTCCCGTTTTTATTACGGCGGCCAACAATAGCACATATTTTCGTAGTTCCGATATCCAACCCTACCACGATTGGCGAACTCTTTTCCTGTGTTAAAATTTTGTCCATATTATTTATTTATTTGAGATGTGTCCTTATTCATTTGTGTCGAATCCTTCTTCACGCCATTTTTAGCATCGATGGAATCTTGTTTGGTCATAACATTTTTTACGCCTATAACCTGGTTAGCGTATTTGATATTGATGGTTTTATAGGCATCCCATCCTACCTGCGGCAATGCCTTTTTGTAAAAGGCCAGCAGGTTACGAAACTTAGCATCCAATGAATCTGCATTACCAAGCAAAATCCTTTGGTTACCCACACGTGGGATCAGTTCAATTTCATGGTCCTGGTCTACATAGATCTGCCCTATTTGTGCATCCCATAATGAATCCTTCCTGATGTAATCTGCCGTTGCAAAAATTTCGCGTGCCAGTTCTGTATGCAGTGTATCGATCTTTCCGCTGAAAGGCTCATCAATAAAACCGTTTGCAGCCAAAACTCTTGCCGTAAAGTTGTCTGATAGCGGGATCTTCAATCCGTGCTGATCAACATAAAAATCCTGATCGGCCTGGTTCATTATCCGTAATATGGGCTGGCGCTGGGTGATCTCAACCCAAATAATCCCATCCATATCACTATAAACCTTTGCCGATTCGATAAATGGATTAGCTTTCAACTTGCTTTCCAAAGCCTGAATGTTAATTGACTCCAGGCTATGGCCTATCAACTGGTGGTTTTTAATCTGTAAAATATTATCGATCTCCTCTTTATCAATAAAATACTGGTTGCCGGGAATGTAAACCTTAACATCCTTGCAGATCACTTCAGCTTTCTTTATCTCAATGAAACTCATGAGCACAACCAGGCCACCTAAGCTGACGAGCCAGCAAAGGCTTATAAGTATGTACTTCCAAATGCGTTTCTTAAACATGAGTTAAAGCATTTTTTAAAGGTTCAACCAATTGATCAATATCACCCGCACCTACTGTTAACAGCAGTTCGGGTTGTTCGTTATTTATAGCGTCAATAGCTTGCTGTTTACTTAGTATACGTTTGTTGGCCAATTTCATGCGGCTCAATATCATATCTGAATTTACGCCTTCAATTGGCAGTTCGCGGGCCGGGTAAATATCCAATAAGATTAGCTCGTCTGTCATATCCAGCACTTCGGCAAAGCCATCAACAAAATCACGGGTGCGGGTATACAAATGCGGCTGAAAAATGGTCACTAACTTTTTATTGGGATATAATTTTTTAACCGATGTAATCGCCGCCCTTAATTCTTCAGGGTGATGGGCGTAATCATCAATATAAATATGACTCTCGCTTTTTACAATGTATTCAAACCTTCTGTGTACTCCCCTGAACGATGCCAAAGCGCTTTTTATAGCTTCGGCCGATACGCCTAAACGCAAAGTAGCTTCAATAGCGGCTGTTGCATTCTCTACATTATGAAAGCCCGGGATACCCAATTGTATGTCGGTAATAGCTGTATTTTCATTCTGGAAATTGAAGTAAAAGCTGCCGTTTTTAATACGAATATTTAACGCCATAGCATCAGCAGCAGCCTGAGTACTATAGGTAAACCCTGTATCTAATGGTAAGCCTTGTTTATGTATTAAAACGCCTCCTTCTTTTATTTGCGAAGCAAACATTTTAAATGAATCCGTCAAATGTGCATGATCGCCGTAGATATCGAGGTGATCAGCATCCATCGAAGTAATTACTGCAATATTCGGATATAGCGTTAAAAATGAACGGTCATATTCATCGGCCTCAACCACTACAATATCAGTTTTACCATACAGCACATTGCTGTGGTAATTTGATGAGATACCGCCCAAAAACGCCGAACAATCAATACCGGAATCTTTCAATATATGCGCTACCATTGTTGAGGTAGTGGTTTTGCCATGTGTACCGGCAATAGCAACCGTAAATTTACCCTTACTTATCAACCCCAAAACCTGCGAACGTTTGAATAACTCAAATCCGCGTTTTTGGAAGAAATTAAGTATGGCAGAATCTTTTGGAATTGCAGGCGTAAAAATAACCAGCGTACCCTCATCCGGACTCCTGAAACTCATGGGGATCCATTCTTCGTTATCATCAAAAATGATCTGGATACCCTCGTTTTTCAGATCGGTTGTCAAGTCGGTTGATGTTTTATCATAACCGCAAACAATACAGCCCAAATGATGAAAATACCGTGCCAGGCCGCTCATGCCTATGCCGCCGATACCTACCAAATAAACCCGTTTAATGTTTTGCAGTTCCATTTTTTTGTCTTTCCTTTTAAAAAAAAACCTATCCCCGCTAATCGCGGAGATGAGGTTAAGATTAATTATTAATTGTTATTTTCATAACTTCTTTCGCGATCACTTCATCGGCATGTGGCAGAGCCAGCTTACCAATGTTTGCGCTTAATTTCTTTTTTGTATCAGTATCATTCAAAAGCTCAATGGCTCTGTATATCAATTTTGCTTCGGCATCCCTGTCGGCTATAAAAACAGCGGCATTATCATGCAGCAATGCCAGCGCGTTTTTAGTTTGATGATCTTCAGCCACATTTGGCGATGGCACCAGGATAACCGGCTTTTTAACCACGCATAACTCAGCAATAGTGCCTGCACCGGCCCGGGAGATGATCACATCCGCCGCTGCATAGGCCAGGTCCATGCGGTTCACAAACTCCATTATGCAAATATTGGGGTGATAATCTTCGCCCAGCTTTTCCATTATGCTTTTGTAATAAAACTTACCCGTTTGCCAAACTAACTGCACATCGGCAGCAATAATTTTATCTAAACCATTCAGCACACTGTTATTTAAAGTACGTGCGCCCAGGCTTCCACCTGTTATAAGTATAGTTTTTTTATCGGTTGATAATTTAAACAGTTCCAGTGCCTGCATATGTTTGCCGCTGATGTTAACCGCATCCTTACGGATAGGATTACCTGTTTTAATGATCTTATTTGCCGGGAAGAATTGCTCCATCCCATCAAATGCTACACATATTTTAGTGGCCTTTTTACCCAGCCATTTATTGGTAATACCCGCGTATGAATTTTGCTCCTGTATTAAATACGGAATGCCTTTTATTGATGCAGCATACAATAATGGCCCCGACGCATAGCCGCCTACGCCTACAGCAGCATCAGGTTTAAAATCCTTTATGATCTTCAGCGATTTCCTTACACTGTTGATGAGCTTAAAAGGAAATTGCAGGTTTTTCATAATGGATTTACGCTGAATACCCTGTATATCCAACCCAATTATTTTATAACCAGCCGCAGGCACCTTTTCCATCTCCATGCGGCCATTAGCGCCTACAAACAGTATCTCGGTGTTAGGATCAAGCTTTTTCAAAGCATTGGCAATAGCAATCGCCGGGAAGATATGTCCTCCTGTACCGCCACCACTAATGATTATTCTCTTCGATTTCACTGATTCTATTTTTAATTACACCGATTTATTTTCATTCACTTACGCCATTACTAAGCGATCTCCGATTTGCAAACCCGCTCTGTATAGTTTAGAGATTGCTTCGTACCTCGTAATGACGCGTTGGCTATTATTCTATTTTCAATCATTTGCACATCTGCACATTAACGCATTTGCACATCAATTAAGCTATCGCAACTTCTCTTATCTCCCCTACCACCACTTTTTTAGGCTCATCATTATCCCGGCTTACAGATAATATGATCCCGAACGCTATACTCGTAAACAATATGGATGTACCACCCATACTTACAAACGGCAAAGGCACACCTGTTACCGGGCCCAAACCAACAGCTACCGCCATATTGGCAAATGCCTGTATGGTTAAGCTAAAGCTTAAACCTGCTGCCAGCAATGTTCCGAACGCTTTTGGCGCTTTGGTGGCTATTTTTATACACCTGTATAATAAAAACAGGTAAATAGCTATCAGCGCAAAACCGCCTACTAAACCGTATTCTTCAACTATAATGGCATATATCTCATCCGAATATGCTTCGGGTAAATAATTGATCTCGCTGCTTTGTCCGGGGCCTTTACCGAATATGCCTCCGGTAGCTATGGCTATCTTAGCATGATCTGCCTGAAATGATTTATCTGGGTTAGCAGCTTCCGGGTGCATGAAGGTATTGATACGGGTCATGTACATGTGACGGCGCGGACCTAACATTACTACCGCTCCCAACAACAACGCACCTGCTAAACACGTTACCGCAATTTGCTTTACACTTATGCGGCCCATGATCAGCAATAAAATACTTACCCCGAACAACATTAACGCGGTTGAAAGGTTGGCCCATGCAATTAAAATAAATACTGCACAAACGGCACCCATTATCGGAATAAATGATTGCTTAACATCCTTAATATTTTCCTGCTTACGCGATAAGGTACGTGCCAGGTAAGTGATCAATGCCAGCTTAGCTAAATCCGATGTCTGGAAGCTTAAACCTGTGCCGGGGATAGAGATCCACCTGCTGGCCTCGTTAACGTGACTACCGAATACCAGTGTATAAATCAACAATGGAATGGTAATAACCATTAACACTTTTGAAATCCCTTTATACCAGCGATAATCCAGTTTATGACAAATGTACATAAGCGCAAGGCCAGCTACCATCATGGCAACGTGCTTCATCAAAATAGATTCGGCACCTACACCACGTTTGTACGCCAAACTGCCTATTGTGCTGTAAACAGCCAGCAATGAGATAACCGAAAGCAATATGACTATGAGCCATATCCACCGGTCGCCTTTTGTGTTGTTTAGTAACTTGTTCATAATTTTAAATGTGCAGATATGCGAATGTGCAGATATGCAAATGTTTTTAATGTTTAATGTGTTGATGAAATTATTTTACCTAACACTTTTATTATTGATTGTATATCGCTAAACATAGTTTCATCAAATGGATAATTATCCGCATGATTACATAACTTTAACCAGTATTCTGTTTCTTCAGCTTCCTTATATGCTATTTTACATTTATGTCTAAAATCAACTTTACTCTCTGCTCCTTGTGCCTCTTTAACATTAGCACCGATAGAAGTACCACTTCTGAATAATTGATTAGCCATATTAAATTTCTTTTTTAATTCAAGCATTTCGGTAAAATATATAATCTTTAAAGAAAAACTAAATGTCAAATCAACAATCAGGTTTGGCTTACTATCCATTCAATTTTATTATCTACTTATTCTAAATCAATCATCTAATTCATCCGCACATCTGCATATTCGCATATCTGCACATCCTCTACAACTCCTTCACCGCTTGCTTAAACTGCCTGCCTCTGTCCTCATAATTTTTAAACAGATCAAAGCTTGCACAGGCTGGTGATAATAATACCGTATCGCCTTTCGTAGCCAGGTGATAGGCTGTTTGTACTGCATCTTGTGCCGATGATGTATTTATGATCAAATGCACATCATCTTCAAATGCAGCATGTATGCGCTCGTTATCCTTGCCTAAACATACTATGGCTTTTACCTTTTGCTTAACCAGTTCTTTAAGCATACTGTAATCATTACCCTTATCAACACCTCCAAGTATCAATACTACGTCGCTGGTCATGCTTTCGAGGGCATACCAGGTTGAGTTTACGTTGGTAGCTTTGGAATCATTGATAAAGCTGATGCCGGATATTTTACCAACCGACTCAAGCCTGTGTTCAATGTTTTTAAAGTTTCCCATACTCTCCCTCATGGTTTCATTACGCAGATCGAGCACTTTTGCTACAATACCTGATGCCATTGAATTGTAGATGTTGTGTTTACCCTGCAGAGCCAGTTCTTTGATTGACATTTGAAAATGTTGTTGATGTATGTTTATGACAATATTGTCTTTATCGAGATATGCTCCCGTTTTAATCTCTTTTTCGATTGAAAATGGTAATTGCTGCCCTGTAAAACTGCGCGATTCCATCCCTTTGATAGTTTCGGGATCATCAGCACAGTAAATAAAATAATCAGCAGCAGTTTGATTTTGCGTGACGCGAAATTTTGATGCCACGTAATTTTCCATCTTATAATCATACCTGTCTAAATGATCGGGTGTGATGTTTAGCAGCACCGCTATATCAACTTTAAACTTGTACATATCATCCAGCATAAAGCTGCTTAGTTCTAACACGTAGTATTCAAACTTTTCAGTAGCTACCTGATAGGCAAAGCTTTTACCTATGTTACCCGCCAAGCCAACGTTCAGATCAGCATTTTTAAGGATATGATAGATTAAACTACTGGTAGTAGTTTTACCGTTTGAACCTGTTATACCGATGATCTTCGCATCAGTATATCTGCCTGCAAATTCTATCTCTGATATAACCGGAATACCTTTTTCCTTTAGCTTTTTAACTATCGGAGCCTTATCAGGTATACCCGGACTTTTAATTACTTCAACCGCGCTTAATATTTCAGCTTCGGTATGCTGTTTTTCTTCAAAACTGATGTTCCAGCCTTGTAATTGTTTTTTATAATTATCTGCGATAGCCCCAAAATCCGATACAAAAACATCATACCCCTGCTGTTGAGCAAGATATGCCGCCCCCACGCCGCTTTCGCCAGCGCCAAGGATAACCAAGAGCCCCCCAATCCCCTGAAGGGGGAGCTTTTGATCAGCTTGTATGTTTTTGTTATTGTTCATTCTATTTCATTTACTATCGGCGATTTTACTCACCCGGTCTTTGCTTCGCTTGACCACCCTCTCTTCGCTGCGCGGAAAGAGGGTTTTAGAAATTTGTTTCTTTAACCTAATCAACCATTCACTTAATCAACCACTTAACCTAAACCTATCTAACCTTCAACGTTATTATAGTCACAATAGCCAGCAGAATACAAATGATCCAGAAACGTGTTACGATCTTTGCTTCATGAAAGCCTTTTTTCTGATAATGGTGATGTAATGGCGCCATCAGGAAAACTCTCCGGCCTTCACCATATCTTTTCTTGGTGAATTTGAACCAGGAAACCTGTATAATAACAGAGGCGTTTTCTACCAAAAATATCCCGCATAAAAGTGGCACCATTAATTCCTTACGTATCATTATAGCAAACACAGCTATGATACCGCCTATTGCCAAACTACCGGTATCGCCCATAAATACTTGCGCCGGATAGGAGTTATACCATAAGAACCCGACACACGCACCCACAAATGCACCTGCAAATATTACCAGCTCGCCGGAATTAGGGATGTACATGATATTTAGGTAATCAGCAATTACTGTATTACCCGATACATAGGCCAGCAAAGCCAGCGTAACCCCAATTATTGCTGATGTGCCCGTTGCCAGTCCATCAATGCCATCCGTTATATTGGCTCCGTTGGAAACAGCGGTTATTATAATTATCACAAAAAACAGGAATACTACCAATGAATAATGGTCATAGCCATCACCCATAAATTTGAGTACCTTACCATAATCGAACTCATTGTCCTTATAAAAAGGCATGGTAGTTTTGGTAGATTTAATATCCTGTGTATAAACCGGTGTTCTGCCTTTTAAATGAAACTGTACCGGTACATCATACTTAACCGGCAGCTTCACCTCCTGGCGAATGATGATGTCGGAATTATAATACATTGTCCACCCGATAAACAGAGCCAAACCAACCTGCCCGGTAATTTTAAATCTGCCAGCAAGCCCTTCTTTATTCTTTTTAAATACTTTAATGTAATCGTCCAGAAAGCCGATACCACCCAGCCAAACAGTGGTAATTATCATCATGATGATGTATATATTACCCAATTTTGCAAACAACAGCGTTGGTATTAAAATACCCAGTATAATAATAAGGCCACCCATTGTAGGTGTACCTGCTTTTTGCATTTGGCCCTCTAAACCTAAGTTCCTTACCGTTTCGCCTACCTGTTTATAGCGCAAATAATCAATAAGCCTACGGCCATATACCGTTGTAACCAGTAACGATGTTATAACAGCCAACGCCATACGGAACGTGATGTACTGAAACAGCCCGCCGCCAGGTATATTGTAATTTTTATCTAAATACGAAAACAGGTAATATAGCATGTCTTTTAATTTATGTGCAGATATGCAAGTGTGCAGATGTGCAAATTCTTTTATGTTTAATTACTTGATGAAATTATTTTAGTTAATATTCTTTTACCCTCATTTGCACATCTGCATCTCCGCACATTTGCACATTTAAATTTCCATTAATTTAAACTGGTCCAACAATTCTTCCATATCATCAAAATGGTTTTTTACACCATTTATTTCCTGGTACTTCTCATGTCCTTTGCCTGCAAGCAGTATAATATCGCCCGGGCGCGCTAAATGGCAAGCCGTTTTAATAGCTTCGCGCCTGTCGGCAATACTTATCACATATCTTTTGAAAGCGGCATCAACGCCTTCTTCCATATCTTTTATGATCTGCGCCGGGTCTTCAGTACGGGGATTGTCAGAGGTTAGTATCACTTTATCGCTCCATTCGCAGGCTACCTTTGCCATAATGGGGCGTTTGGCTTTATCCCTATCGCCACCGCAGCCTATTACCGTTATTACCTTCTCGTTCCCTTTGCGGATATCATGAATAGTGCTCAATACATTCTGAACTGCATCCGGTGTATGTGCATAATCCACTATACCTATAATTTTGTTGGCTGCAACTACGTACTCAAACCTGCCTTCGGCACCTTTCAGCTTGCTCAAAATAGTTAAGACCTTTGCTTTGTCCTGCTCTAATAACATAGCCGCTGCATAAACTGCTACCAGGTTATAAGCATTAAAAGTGCCTACCATTTTAAACCAAACATCTTCATTCTCAATTTGCAGCAATAAACCACCGAACTGATTTTCCAATATTTTGGCCTTATAATCGGCCATACTTTTTAGTCCGTATGTTTTTTTATAAGCGATGGTGTTTTGCAGCATTACATTGCCATTTTTATCATCGCCATTTGTTAAGGCGAAAGCACTTTTAGGCAGTTCGTCAAAAAATGTCTTCTTAGCCTTTAAGTAGCTTGCAAAAGTTTTATGGTAATCTAAATGATCGTGCGTTAAATTGGTGAATATGCCCCCTGCAAATTGCAAACCTACAATCCTGTGCTGGGCAATGGCATGTGAGCTTACTTCCATAAAACAGTAATCGCAACCGCTTTCCACCATTTCATCCATCAGCTTATTCAACTCAACCGGATCAGGCGTTGTGTGGGTTGATGGGATGATCTTTCCGTTGATCTGATTCTCAACAGTAGATAGCAAGCCACATTTATAACCTAACTCGCGAAATAACTGGTAAAGTAAGGTAGCTACCGTAGTTTTACCGTTAGTACCCGTTACCCCCACTAACTTTAATTTTGATGAAGGATTATTATAAAAATTTGCAGTTACTATACCCAAAGCAATAGCAGAATTGGCTACCATTAAAAAATCAACCTCATTGGCTGTATGAGCTGGCAGGTCTTCACAAATAATAGCTACTGCACCATCCTTCATAGCCTGATCTATATAATCATGACCATCAACCGCCGTACCTTTTACAGCCACAAACAAGCAACCCGGCACTACCTTGCGCGAATCAAAAACCACGGCAGTAATTTCCATATCGGCACTGCCTTGCAGCTCGGTGAATGCTAACCCCTCTATTATTTCGCTCAAGTATCTCATTGCAGTTCTATGGTTATTTTTGATCCTTTTGGTATTAAACTCCCGCCGGTTACCGACTGGGTTTTTACTGCTCCGCTGCCTCTTACGGCCACTTTATAACCTGCATTACCCAATCTATACAGTGCATCGCTTAAATCCATGCCTAATACGGATGGTACTGCACCGTTTTTATAATCAGTTTCCTCATTAGGGATACCATTGCTGGTATCAGGCGAGCCACTGGTTACGTTTGACGCGTACAATGTTTTAATACCCAATTTGCTGTACACTTTATGTACCGCACTGGCATTGCCCTGTTTAACTTGTGGCTGATTGGTATTGCCTACATAATGAATAACGGGTGTTTGGTTAATATCCAGATCGCTGGCATAAACCTTATCAGCTATCTCGCGGAAAACCGGACCAGCTACCAAAGCCGCCAAATAAGCGCCTTGTGTTGGGTGATTGATCACCACTATCATTGAATATTTAGGGTGATTAGCCGGAAAATATCCGCAGAATGATGCCTGGTAAGTTTTACTTACCCCATAACCTGCTGATCCGTTTGCTATTTGCGCTGTACCCGTTTTACCCGCTACCGAATACAATGAGTTTTTAATTACGTTTTTACCTGTACCTTCAAGCACAACGCCTTCCAGCATACTTTTCATTTTGCCCAATGTAGCATCAGAGCAAACTTTAGGATTTATAACCCGTGCATGAAACTGCTCAACCGTATTACCTAAACGTTGTATCTCCCTAACAAAAATCGGGGCGATCATTTTCCCGTTATTAGCTACCGAGTTGTACAGGGTAAGCATTTGCAATGGCGTTAAGCGCATTTCATAACCATAAGCCATTTGCGGAAGTGTTAATTTACTCCAGCTCCTGGCTGACGGGTCTTTTACCACCGGTTGCGCTTCGCCGGGAATTTGCAGGTCCAGCTTATCATTTAAATGAAGATTGTTACGCAGGTTGTCTGTAAACTCACGCGGATTGTCGGCATAATGTGAGTATACATATTTTACAACCGCCACGTTTGATGATTCTTCAAATGCCTTTTTTGCGGTTATTACATAATTGCCCGACTCCGCATCTCTGAAAGTTTTCAGCAGCTTGCCTTTATAAAACAGATCATAACGGCCATTTTCCGCATCAACCAAAGTGTTGGTATCAATTTTATGCTGATCGAACATGGTCATATAACTGGCCAATTTAAATGTAGAACCCGGATCAGCGGCATTACTTATGGCATAGTTCAGTTTTTCTTCATAATCACCATTACTGGTATGGGTATAGTTTGCAATGGCTCTTATTTCGCCGGTTGCTACTTCCATCAAAACAACGCAGCCATAATCTGCCTGACTCTTGATCAATTCTTCTTTTAAAGCATTCTGTGCAACATCCTGGTAATTAACATCAATTGTTGATATAATATCTGCACCATCTTTTGTTGGCACTTCATCCTCATCATCATTCACGGGCACCCAGGTACCGCCAACAGTACGCTGCATTAAGCGTTTGCCGTTTTCGCCGTTTATATAGTCGGCGTAAGCACCTTCAAGCCCTACAGCGTTCTTTACATTATCATTTTTATAACCAATGGTACGTGCGGCCAACGTGCGGAATGGAAGGATACGCCTATTCTCCTGCACAATTATCATCCCGCCTTTGTATTTACCCATATTAAAAATGGGAAACTTGCGCATTTCTTTTAATTCCTGATAGCTAACCTTGCGCCTGATAAGCTCATAGCGTGAACTATCTTTACGTGCATCGCGCAGCATTCGTGAATAATCGCGTTCGCTCCTGTCGCCATAAAACTGCGACAGCTTTAAAGCCAGTGAATCTACTTTTTCGTAAAATATTTTATCATCAGCAATACCACCGGCAAGCATATCCATGTGCACCTCATATATAGGTACAGATGTGGCCAGCAGGCTGCCATCAACTGCTAAAATATTGCCACGGGCAGCCTCAACATTCTCATACCGGGTGGATAACTTTGCCGACATCGCCTTCCATTTTTTACCCTGCACAAATTGCAGGCGGCAAAGCTGAACAGCTACGGCACCTGCAAACAGCAAAATAATGCCAAAGGCTAAATAAATTCGGAGTAGTATATTGGTTCTTATACTCATTGCTCACCCTCCTCTATCGTTATTTTTTGCGGCGGCTGCATGGATTCTTTAATGCCCAGCGACAGCGTGTCGACACGTTTTTTAACTTCAGACAATGTACTCTTGAATGCCAGATCTGCTTTAGTTGATTTATAATCCCAGCTCAGTTCTTTTACTTCTTTCGATATTTTATCAATATCGCGTATATTTTTTTCGGCCAGGTGTCGGTTGCCGATATAGATCATGCCCAAAAATGCTACGTACAACACAAACGGAAGCGCATTAGTAGCCGCCTCGGTGCTAATGAATCCTTTGGTGAAAAGCTGCGTGAAAAAATTATCGGGAATCTCCTTTTTTACAGGTTTTTCCTCAACGATAATACTTTTTTCAGACTCCTCATCTTCCTGAACTTCTGTGCGTAAACGATTGGTCATTTTTTTACCGCTATTCTCAATTTAGCGCTCCGTGCCCTATTGTTTAGTTCTATTTCTTCCGCCGATGCAGTTATCGCTCCACGACTTACCGCATCAAATGGCCTGTTATTATTTCCGTAAAGATCCTTTTCAACCTCACCGCTGAATTTACCCTTGGCGATGAAATTCTTCACCAACCTATCCTCCAACGAATGATATGACATTACTACCAGCCTGCCACCTGATGCCAATACATCTGCCGATTGCACCAGGAAATCTTTTAAGGCCTCCAACTCCTGATTTACCTCAATGCGTAATGCCTGGAAAACCTGCGCTAAGTATTTATTTTCCTTACCTCTCGGGATACGTGCCGAGATCGCATTTTTCAGATCGGCGATCGTAACTATCGGCGCATTTAACCGTGCGGTAACAATGGTATTTGCCAGCGACTTAGCATTTTGTATTTCGCCATAAATACCAAAGATCCGGTGCAGTTCAGCCTCGGAATAATTATTTACAACCTCTTTAGCTGTCAGATCCGACGATTGGTTCATCCGCATATCCAGCTCTGCATCAAACCGGATCGAGAACCCCCGTTCAGCCTGATCAAATTGATAGGATGAAACACCCAGATCCGCCAGTATTCCATCAACAGGAACAGCGCCATGCAAACGGCAAAAGTTTTTGAGGTAACGGAAATTCTGATCTATAAAAACAAAACGCTTATCATCAATTATATTTTGCTGCGCATCCACATCCTGATCAAAGGCCAGCAATTCACCGTCCTCGCCTAAATGCTTTAAAATTTCGCGCGAGTGACCACCGCCTCCAAAAGTTACATCCACATAAGTACCATCCGGGCGGATGTTAAGCGCCTCGATACATTCCTGCAGCATAACCGGTGTATGGTAATTACTCATCTCCCCTCCTTTTTTTATTACCCATTACCTCTTCGGCCAGGTAAGCAAAGTTTTCAGGCACACTATCCATTTGCGCCTCATAAGCATCTCTCGACCACAGTTCAATTTTATTTAATTGGCAAGCCAGTATCACATCAGCCTTAATATCCGCATACTCCATCAAAACCTTAGACAAAACCACCCTATTCAGCTTATCTAAGCTCAAATGCGTCGCGCCGCGGGTGAAATAGCGAATGAACTCCCTGGTTTTTTTCTCGTATTGATTGAGCTTGCTCAAGTCTTCCACTATTATATCCCACTCTTTTTTGGTGTAAATAACCAGGTGCTTCTCGAACCCGCGATTGATCACAAGGCCTTCACTGTCAGCTCCGGGGAGCTGCTTCATGAGGTTGGCAGGGATCATTAAACGATTCCTGTCGTCCAGTTTACAATCAAATTCACCTAAAAAATGAGACATGATACACTTTGGCAATAATTCTAATGTAAAATTAAAAGAATTACTCCCATTAATTACCATTTTCTCCCCGAAAAGTTTTCAACAATTTCAAGGTATTGAAATACCTGCATTTGGATAGCATTATAATTTACTTAATTTAACCAGGTAAGTGCCTGATAATTTTACAGATAACAGGAAATCTGTCATCCATAAATTCATTATAAATACTTTGGTTTATTTGATTTGGCCGACTATAGATTTAGCTACAGAAACCTGACTATCACCGGCGGCAAATGTGGTCAAAATTTCGGCTGAAGAAAATATTTGTTTTGAACATTCGAAAATTCAACGAATGTGAATAACTATAGGCAACTTATTTCAGGAGGATAAAAAGGCCACAAAAAATTATAAAACCTATACGGATGAACTGGGCATTGATATATACTACCGGGTATTTCTCTGCCCGCATTTTGAAGATCAGGAAAATAACCATCGCTAACAAAACAAAGAAATCTACTATAAGCGGATATCGGTAACTATCAATATTGGCAGCGCTTATAGCTAATGAAATTATCCCTAAGCCATACACCAACCCCAGGATAACCGATATAGTGTAACTATATTTTTCCGATGGTTTGCCAATTGAATAAAACCCAAATGGGAAGTATAATAAGGCCAGCGCAACTGCAAATATCTCCAGAAACAATGTGGCCTCATAATGGAAGACAAACCTTACCAATAATGCTACAAAGTTTAAACCTAATAATGTACGTTCAACAAATTTTATGCTTTCAAATGAGTTGGTTAGCTGGGCCATAGTTATTGTTTGCCTGCTTATCGGCTTTTAAATAACTATGAAGAATGTTTTTTGTTTAGTATGTATGAATTTTTAACAAACAATAGCGAGGGGTTTGAAACCCCTCGCTATTGTTTGTTAACTCAGCATAAGATGGTTTTCTAACTATTTATAACAGCATCACTTAATATTCCAGCTATTATACCTTTTTCAAGATGCCCAATAGTTAATATTTTTTTTATTGGCTTAGGTTTACATGTAACACATCTAATTATAAATGAGATAGAATCAAGACCTTCGGGACTAAAATAATCTGCTGCCAGAAACTTAGATACATCAACCTTAAACTTCTTTCCATAAGCTATCAAGAATTCCGTAGAATCATCTCCATATATTCCTAAATCTTGTTCTATTCTTGTATTCTCTGTTATTTCGAAATTATTTACGCAAGATTTTTCTATTGCAAAAGCGTTAAGTTCTTTATTCATATTATTTATATTACAAATAATAAGTTCGAAATTTTATTCTACCACCCTCACCTTCAAATAACTCTGATGATCTTTTGAAGTATAAACCTTGTTGGTTGCCTTTTTAAAGTCGTTATCACCGGCTTTCATAATATCTTCAAAAACCTGCGGGTTACGGTCGATCAGCGGGAACCAGGTGCTTTGTACCTGCACCATAATTCTGTGGCCCTTTTTAAAGGTGTGCAGTACATCCTGTAATTCAAAATTCACAGGTGTTACTTCGCCGGGCACAAATGGCTCGGGTTTATCAAAGCCATTACGGAATTTGCCTCGCATAGCCTCGCTACGCACCATTTGCTGATAACCTGAAAGATAGGTATCAGGCGCTGTCCATTTATTGTTTTGGGTTGAATCCGGATAAACATCAATTACCTTCACTACCCAATCGGCATCAGTGCCTGTGGTTGATACTTTTAAATTGGCCCAGATATTTCCGGCAAGTGTTACATCATTATCCAGCACATCAGTTTCATAAGTTAATACATCTGGCCTGCGGGCGGCAAAGCGCTGATCGCCGTCCATGTATTCACGCTTCATATCAGGGTCGATACCACCAATAAAGGGTACCGGTTTGTTAGGGTCTGAAACATAGGCATCATTCACATCACCCGCTTCGGTTGGCGCGTCAAATGATAGTTTACCACCGGGTAAAAAGTAAAGGTTCTTTTCAACTGCATCTTTTGGCGGCCATACGTTGTATTTTTTCCATTGGTTTACACCTGTTTCAAAGACTGATACTTTTGGAATATCGGTATCAGTACCTTTTAAATAGTGACTAAAAAACGCAAATTCGATCTTCTCGCGGTAATATGGCCCTTGTGCACCACCAAAATCAACATCGCCCAAATGATCGCCCGGCCCACGCGACCAGCCACCATGCACAAACGGCCCCATTGCTAAATACACAGGCGTAGTTGGGTTTTCATTTACCAGTGTTTTGTAAGTATTTAAAGCACCATACAAATCTTCGGCATCATACCATCCGCCGGTAACCAGTACTGCAGTTTTAATATCATGTAAGTGATACAACACATTACGGTCTTTCCAGTGCTGGTCATAGTTTGGATGCTCCAGCATCTCATTCCATAAGCGAACGGTGTCTTTATAATTTTTTAAATAAATATCATTGGTATGTTTAACCGAACCCATTTTCAGGTAGTATTCATAGCCATCATTGGTTCCAAAATCAACGTTGAATCCTTTTGCCTGCGTTGGTGTACCATCCTGGCGGTTGGTAAAAAATGGATAAAATCCAAAATTGGCTACCAGCATGAATGCACCGTTATGAAAAGCATCATCGCGATACAAGTCAGCAATTGGTGCCTGCGGCGATGCAGCTACCAATGCCGGGTGACGGCTTAACAAAGATGTGGTGGTATAAAAGCCGGGATACGATATTCCCCAAACACCAACCTTGCCGCTGTTATTAGGGATATGTTTTAATAACCAATCAATGGTATCATAAGTATCAGTTCCTTCGTCGACATCATTTTTGGTTTTATGCACTTCTTTTTCAGGTGTCATTTCCTCGTAAATACCCTCGCTCATCCAGCGGCCGCGAACATCCTGGTAAACAAATATATAACCATCATGCACAAACAGTGATGATGGGCCAATACTGGTTTTGTATTTATCGGTACCATAAGGCGCAACGCTATATGGTGTGCGATCCATCATGATCGGATATTTTTTTGATTGATCCTTAGGTACATAAACTGATGTGAACAGTTTTTTACCATCGCGCATCGGGATCTGGTATTCGTATTTGGTGTAGTTTGCCTTAATATAGTCGGCATCGGGGCCAGGCATCTGTGCAAAAACAGTAGAGGCTAAAAGCAGGAAGCTTATAGCCAAAAAGAAGTATTTCTTCATGTATTGTCAATTAAAATGCTAAAAGTACAAGAATAAAATAAAAAATGAAGCCCCGATAAATCAGGGCTTTATTTTTTTTAACCTTATGTCATTTCGACCGGAGGGAGAAATCTTCTTCGACTTGCCCGGCGGTCATGCATTTAGCAGAAGATCTCTCGCTATCGTTCGAGATGACATTGGTTTAAGCATTATTCGTTTATCGCTTTAACGCCTGGCAGTTCTTTACCTTCCATATATTCTAACAATGCACCACCACCGGTTGATACATAGCTAACATCAGCAGTCATGCCAAATTTAGCAACTGCCGCGGCTGAATCGCCGCCTCCTATTAATGAGAAAGCACCATTTTCGGTAGCCTTTGCAACCGCCTCAGCAATTGCTTTGGTACCAACCAGGAATTTCTCCATTTCAAACACACCCATTGGGCCATTCCATAAAATAGTTTTCGATTCTTCGATCACTTTGCTAAACAACTTAACTGTTTCAGGACCAATATCCAGGCCCATCCAGCCATCAGGTATTTCGCCGGTATTGGCTAAGCCGGTATTGGCATCATTTGAAAAAGCATCGGCAGTAACATTATCAATCGGGAGCAATAGATTTACCCCCTTCTCTTTAGCCTTCTTTTTAAGGCTTAGCGCCAGTTCTAATTTATCAGCTTCAACCAATGAGGTACCTATATTGCCGCCATCCGCTTTAGCAAATGTGTAAGCCATTCCACCGCCAATAATCAGATTATCCACTTTATCCAACAGTTTTTCTATCAGTTCAATTTTGTCGGATACTTTTGAACCGCCCATAATAGCTGTGAATGGTTTTTCGGCACCATTCAATATTTTTTCAGCATTAGCAAGCTCACCGGCCATCAGGTAACCAAAGTATTTAGCATCAGGGAAAAACTGTGCGATTACCGCTGTTGACGCATGCGCACGGTGAGCCGTGCCGAAGGCATCATTCACATACACATCGCCCAATGAAGCCAGTTTTTTTGCAAATTCAACATCACCTTTTTCTTCTTCTTTATAAAAACGCAGATTCTCCAGCAAAAGCACTTCGCCTTTCGATAATTTTTTAGCTTTTTCGATGGCATCTTCGCCTATACAGTCATCAGCAAATTCAACTTCCTGCCCAAGCAGATCAGACAAATGAGGTATTAGGTGTTTTAAAGAAAATGCATCTTCAGGGCCACCTTTTGGCCGGCCCAGGTGCGACATTAATATTACTGCTCCGCCATCATTCAAGATTTTTTTGATGGTAGGCAGCGCCGCTGTCATACGGTTATCATCAGTAATATTGTAATCTTTATCAAGGGGAACATTAAAATCAACCCTTATAAGCGCCCTTTTTCCGGCAAATTTGATCTGATCTATAGTTTTCATATATTTTTTATTCAGTAATAATAATCGTCGGCAAATTCAGCATTTTAATTCTAAATCAGGAACGTAAATGTGAAAAAGGTGTTTTAAGTACACTAACTATTGTATTTTTAAATACATAACGTGATGCGGGCCAATGCCTTTAACATCAAATTCAGCCGAAATAACTTCAAAACCAACATCCTGATAAAATTTCAAAGCTTTTTTGCGGGCATTGCACCATAAGTAATTTGCCTTTTTGCCGCGTAAATATACTATTGCAAAGTTAACTAATAGTGTACCTAATCTTTTGCCTCTGTATTGTTCCAAAGTTGCCATGCCACGCAACTGGTAACCGTTTCCGGTATAGCCATCATAATTCTGTGGATATAATGATGTTATGCATACTAATTGCTCATCGACGTAATATCCTAAATGAAAAGCGCCCTCAATTTTATCTGTAGGGAAGCGGCATTCGTCTAAAGTTAACCTGCCTTCGCGTAAAACTTCATTACGTATGGGTAACAATTCTTCAGACTCAATAAATTTTATCATAGTATATTGATGCTTTTTTTCCCCAAAGTGGGATTTTTTAAAATTATGCAATTATATAAAATCAATACCAAATATCATTTTATTAACCAATGGTTAATAAAACACAACTATTTGTAAATTAACAGGTAATTTCAACTCCTTTTGGCTCTATAAAATAAGTATTGAACTGGTAGCATGACAATTGCATATGTTTTAGCATAGAAACGTAGTCATGAGCTATTTAAAATACATATTGCCGATACTATTTGCTGCTATTACAATAACAAGTTGTACTAAGTCGGGAGAGGTAAAACCTCTTTCTTCTCCAAAGTCGACCAGTACATCAACCTCATCTACTTCCGCTACATTAGATACGGATGCATTAATACACCAGATAAGTTTTATAGCTCCCTCTCAATTTGTAGCAACCAGTGTTTCTGGCGATACCTTAAAAATGATTTACTATGAAAATGTAAGCCTATTGATCCCGACTGAAGGGCTTACGCTATCATACGCTTTACACCTAAATCAAACTTTTACAGCGTCGGCATTAAATAATTTTGATTATACTACTATTGACCAACAGGGCGATGTTACTTTTGATTGGGTTGATGATAACTTAAATAACGTAACTGCAAAAACGGAAAAGGACACTGTTATAAACTCAGTTAAAACCACAAAGATCACCGTCCAGCGTCCATTTATGTTTTCGAAAGTTTATGCTGATAAACAAACAGCACTTGCTGAAGAAAACACGCTTTTAACCACAAAAAATGACAACATTACGTTTTCGGCGTATGTTTACTTTACCAAAGTATATAACATTACCGCAGCAAGCGCTAATCTGTTTTATCTAAAGACTAATTAAGATAACTCTCCCCGATTAGTCTGAACCCGAATTTATGGAATTAAGGAATTTTTAGAATTCTTTAAGGTTATATAATTCTGTTGATTCTTAAATTCAACAGATTCCCGTTCAGTCAAAAATATTAAACTAAAGCTGACTGATTCTTTCAACCAAATCAACCAGGCGGCTTGAGTAACCCATTTCGTTATCGTACCAGCCTACTACTTTTGTAAGTCCGCCAACTACAGAGGTAAGTTGCGCATCAAAAATACAGCTATGTGGATTACCCAATATATCTGTCGAAACTATAGGATCTTCGGTATATTCCAGTATGTGTTTCATTGGTCCGTCAGCAGCTTGTTTAAAAGCCTCATTAATTTCATGTACTGTTGGTTGCTTTTTTAAGCTACAGGTAAAATCGGTTAATGAGCCATTAAGCACGGGCACACGGATACCTGCGCCACCCAACCTACCATTTAAATGAGGAAAAATGGCTGTTATAGCTTTTGCAGCGCCAGTTGAGGTTGGAATGATGGATGCCGATGCCGCCCTTGCCCTGCGCAGATCTTTATGTGGTGCATCATGCAGACTTTGGTCGCCCGTCATGGAATGGACGGTGGTGATATAGCCATCAATAATACCCCAGTTCTCATCCAATACTTTCACCATTACGGCTACGTTATTGGTAGTACATGAGGCATTGGATAATATAGATGAATGCAGATCGACCACCTCATCATTTACACCCAATACTACAGTAGGCACACTTTTATCTGTAGATGGTGCAGAAATAATTACCTGCTTAGCTCCGGCAGCCAAATGCTGTTCGGCTCCTTGTTTTGAGGTAAATTTTCCGGTCGACTCAATTACCAGGTCAATATCCAGATCTTTCCAGGGCAGGCGTGAAGGGTCGCGTTCTTCCAGTATCTTTATTTTTTGGCTGTTGATATATAGATTTTCATCATCGGCAGTAACCGTACCGTTAAAGGCACGATGTACCGAATCATATTTAAACAAATGGGCAAGTGTACGGGTATCTGTCAGGTCATTAATAGCAACAACCTGTATGTTCGGGTTGGTTATTATATTTCTCAAAAATATTCTTCCTATACGTCCAAATCCGTTTATCGCAATTCTCATAGCTTTTTAGTAATTAGTAGCTAGTATCAAGTAGCTAGTATCAAGATTATTGCATTTATACTAACTACTTGATACTAGCTACTTGATACTATATGGAATTGCAAATTTACGTAGCCGGATTGTAATACTGGAATAAAGTTTAGGAGATGACGGTACGACTACTAAGCTCTTAAACAAACTCGTCTTCGCGCACTCGCTCGGCTCCAGCCGAGTGAGGACTATCAAACGGCATCTTGCCGAATTGTTGTATGCAGGCCGGAGGCCTGGTAATATTAGTCACTCGGCTGGAGCCGGAGCGACTGCATAATATTATTTTATGTGAAGACTTTTTATTAATACATCTTCTTATAAAACTCCTTTATTGCTTTTCCTGGGTCAATGGCCTTGTTAACTGCTGCAGATACAGCAATGCCATAAACGCCGGTTTCAATTAAATGCTCTACATCTGTAAGCTGTATGCCGCCTACTGCTATTACAGGAATTTCAATAGATTGAGTTTGCAATTGGCGATAGCCTTCAAAGCCTAGTAATGGCTCATTATTTGGCTTTGTATCAGTATGCGCGAAGGGACCGTAGCCACAGTAATCTACAACTCCACTACCTTGTGCCCGTAATAAACGCTCAATATTTGTTGCCGATGCCCCTAAAGTTTTATCCTCGCCAATATGTGCGCGGATGGCTGCAAAATCGGCATCAAAATCCTCAATATGCACACCCTGTGCATCAACTCTATCCAATAAGTGATAATGATCGGTTAGGATAAGCGTTATACCCCATTCATCACAAATATCAGCTATATCATTTATCTCATCAATCAGTTCATCATCGGGCTTGGTTAAGCAGCGATATTGTATCCAATTTACCCCGGCAGAACAGGCTATCTCTACTTGTTTAACATGACTGCGGTTAGGCAGATCCTGTGTTAAATAATGAAATTTTGATATGTATTTTTTCATAAGTTGTCTGAACCTTGATTTATGGGATTTAAAGATTCCCTTGATTTTATATTGTTTAATTATCCTGTAAATCCATTAATCATGCAAATCATGGTTCAGACTTATTTTTTAATAACCTCTGGTATTGGCACGCCTATACAGCCATTTGGTGCCTGTATATGCAATAATGCAGCAACCGTTGGTGCAATATCCGTCATGTGTACTTCGCGCACGGTGCTGCCATGCTGAATGCCCCAACCCATAAATACCAGCGGAATATGATTATCATACGGATTCCAGGTGCCGTGCGTGGTACCTGTTGGCCCGCCATCGCCTGAACCGTGACCGGTAAACCATGCCGGGTTTAGGATGATCTGGATAACTCCGCTGTTTTTGGCATTATATCCGTTAATAATGCGGGTGCGTAATTCCTCAGGAATGTTTGCTGTTTGTGCTTTGGCCATATCAACGGCAAAAGCTACATAAGGCAGTTTTTGCAGATAGCTGATACATTCCTGTTTCACGGCCTCTTCATCCAAATGCAGGTAATTAAGAACATGATAATTCAGATTAACCTGGTAATTATCTAAACTCAATACCAATGAATCAATTTTAAATTTAGCCGCAAGGTCTTTGTTGATGTCTTTTAAGGTAGCGGCTTCATCCCATACACCAGCAGGTATACCATGATCATTTAAAAAAGCGGTATTGTGCGCAGCGCCATGATCGGCTGTTAAAAATACGGTGTAATTACCTTTACCCACTTTAGCATCAAGGAAAGTTAAAAAGTTGGCAATATCACGATCTAATCTTAAATAGGTATCCTCGATCTCCACTGCATTTATACCAAACTGGTGGCCAATATAATCAGGTGATGACAAGCTCATAGCTAAAAAGTCAGTAACATCATGCTGGCCCAATTGCTCGCCGTTAATGGTTGCAACAGCCATATCAATAGTTAAGGTACTGCCATAAGGTGTTGAACGTATCAATCCCAAACCTGATTTTTTATATAATGCCGATGTTTTCACCGGTAAAGTTGGCGCATCGGCACCTTTAAATGCGGCTTCGTATTTACTATTATCGGGGGTGCTTTGCAAATAGGTATCTATTGGATAAAGCGTGTTCCAATCCAGTTTCAAATAAGTTTCAGCTAGTTTTTGGTCGTTAAAATCTTTGGCCCATTGCGGCAGGTCGGTCATATAATAAGTACTGCTTATCCAGTTGCCTGTTTTATCGTCAAACCAATAAGCAGCATTTGCAGTATGCCCGGCAGGTAAAATCCCACCACGATCTTTCAGCGCAATGCCTATTACTTTTGAACGGAAATTAGTAGCCAGCCTTAATTCATCGGTAACTGTAGTGGTAAGCAAGTTACGCGGCGACATCTGGCCAGCTTTTGAGGTACTGCCAACGGTTTGTACACTGGTATCTTGCGTACAATACATAGATTGCCCTGTAGCTTGTATAATATAATCATTCCCGGCAATGCCATGTATAGCAGGTACCGAACCGGTATAAATACAGCTATGGCCGGGGCCGGTAAAGGTTGGTATATAATCAACCTGTGTATTTTCACAACTATAACCTTCGTTTAGCAACCGTTTAAAACCGTTGCTTTGGTAGCGGTCGTAATATCGATACAGGTAATCCCAGCGCATTTGGTCAACCACTATGCCTACCACCAGTTTGGGGCGCGGCAATGCTGTTGAAGCAGTGGTTGCTGTTGCAGCAGGCGCAATTTTCTTTTTTGTTTGTGCCGATGCCGTTACTACGGTAAAAAGGATAGCTATAGATAGTAGAAATTTTATTTTCATTGTGTACAGTTAAGCGCGCTAATATCAGCAATGTAATAAAAACTCAATATGATATTTATGTTATGAGAAGTTAAAATTAAATCTCTATCTCCTTTGTCATTCTGAGCGATAGCGAAGAAACTATCCGCCTTGTCTCCACGCGTGATATAGATACTTCGCTATCGCTCAGTACGACAATAGTCTAAAATTTCAAATTCAGCCCCACCAAAAAGTTAATTGGCGCTTGCGGGAAAAAAGAATTATAGTTCACTATTTTACCGCTTTCAATATCAGGATATGTTGCCCCGTTCGACGCATACTTCGCGCTGAAGATATTGTTAACTAATAAACTGATACCAATATTCTTAACATCTTTAATGCTGAAATTATAATTCAATCTTACACCATTCACAAAGTAACTATCTAAATATCTGTTTGATGGCGCACCTGCCGGAGTATAGCCTATCGGCTCATTAGAGCTGTTATCCAAATATTGACGGCTTACATACTTACTGATAAAAGCAATCTCGCTATTGCTGAACGGGTGGAAAGCAATCTCGCTTGACCCTACAAAATCAGGAGAAAAAGCTATATCAGTTTCTTTCAACAGGTAATTGACCGTGGTGTTGTTATCATAATCATATAAGGCCTCATCAAAGTTTTTGATCTTATTGGCACTTAAAGCCGCAGTTGCCGACCATGTTAGCCAACTGTTAAAATGCAGTCTGCCATCAAACTCCAATCCTTCGCGGAAGCTGTTTTTCACGTTAGTACGGATCTGGTCGCCAACATCATTCAATGCTCCTGTTAATACCAGCTGGTTATTATACAGCATATAATAAGCATTTATTCCACCGGTGAATATCCCCTGTTGGGTACGGTAACCCAGTTCAAAATCTTTCAGATTTTCGGGCTGTGGCGGACTACCAAGTGCTGCCTGCACATAATCGTCACGGTCGGGCTCATGGTTACCGACAGAAAATGATGCATACAGGTTATTATTTGTATTTATCTGGTAGGTGATCCCCGCCTTAGGATTAAAAAAGTTGAGAATAGCCTGTTGCTGCGGACTGGTGATCTGATCGTAATTATCTACCAGGAAATAATTGTAATAAATATGGCGGTATTGCATATCGGCCCAAAGGGTAATATCGCCTAATGTGTAATCGACTTTAGTATAAACGTTAAAGTCTGTTTTAAAAGCTTTGTTGTCGGCGTATTCGTAGTTAGGGGTTATATTAGTGGTTTGCTGTGTCCATTCAATATTATCGTAATGGTTATTATGGAACTGATTATAAGCGCCGCCAACAGTGATATGCAGATTTTTTTGCGGCACATAATTAAAATTGTAAGTGACCCCATAAAACTGGTTATTGAGCCATAACCTGCGGGTAAGGTCGGTTGCCCTAATGGTATCACCGCCGACTATAGCAGGTTTCAGGCCATAATTTTTAACAGAATCAGCAGCAACATATTCCTCGTAATAGCCATAGCCATGTGTATAATGCAGCGCACCGTTAAACGATATTTTGTCAGATATTTTTTGATTAACTAATAGTTGGTAATGATTTTGCGTATAGTTATCTGTTTGGTTGGGATAAAAACTTCCATTAGGTTCTAAGCCCAACGGATTATAGGTTCTGTTTGTTTTCAGGCTATCCTCTGGCACGCCGTCCCAGGCCTGGTAAGTATGTTCGGTACCGCCAAAAGTATTGAACCTTATCAGCGTATTTTTACCGTAATAAGCGCCGGTTAAAAAATAGGATTGCAGGTTTGATGAAGCTCTGTCGATATAACCGTTAGATACAATGCGTGAAAGCCTGCCATCAAAGCTGAACTTATTATCAATTAAACCTGTACCTATATTAACCGTATTTTTAAGTGTACCGTATGAACCTGCGGAGTTGTTTAATTCCAAATAAGCACTATCGCGGCGGGTGGAGGTTTGGATATTGATGCTGGCTCCAAAAGCACCTGCGCCATTAGTTGATGTACCTACCCCACGCTGGATCTGGATATTATCAACCGATGATGCAAAATCAGGCAGGTCGACAAAATACACCCCCTGTTCTTCAGAGTCATTATAGGGAATACCATTAATGGTAACGTTTATCCGCGTAGCATCGGAGCCGCGAATATGGATATAGGTATACCCCACGCCCGCACCTGCGTCAGATGTAGTAACTACCGAAGGTGTTTGATCGAGCAAATAAGGCAGGTCTTGCCCCAGGTTATTTTTCTGAATGTCTTTCTTGCTCAGGTTAGTAAAAGTGGTGGGCGAATTAGCCGCTGCACGTGTGCCATTTACAGTAACCTCATCAGTTAATACGGTGCTAATTGTGAGCGAGAAATTGATGGTTTTATCACCGCTTAATACAATGTTTTGTGTGGCGACCTCATAACCAATGTAGCTAACCTTTAAAGTGTAATTGCCTGCCTTAAGGTTACTGATGATGTACCTGCCGTTTGCATAGGCAACTGCGTTGCTGGTTGAATTTTGGATGGAGATAGTGGCTCCCGGCAGTGCTTCGCCGTTTTGCTGATCGGTAATTTTACCGGATACAGAGAATTGGGCCGATGCCAGGACAGGCAGCAGCAGGGCGAAAATCGCCGCAAATAAATTTTTCAATTAGTGAATAAATAAAATTGTTAAACCATCTGCACACCAGGGTTGAATATGCAGTACACTTAACTTGTTACCTCTCCCTACGCCGGCATTACCCGGATCAGGTGTAGTTAAGTTGCAGGTTGTGAGTTGTAGGTTATAAGTTTTATCTTACAACTTTCAACATATAACTTACAACTCAACATGGGTTTGATCTCAGCCTGTCTTTCAGTTTGATTGCTCAAAGCAAGGCACCCCTTGAGAATTATAGCGCAAATATAGGATTTGATTTGGGAATATGGGTATGTAGGATTTCGAATTTTCGATTTCGGATTTGTTATTAAGATTGATTTAAATAAGTTATTCATACATTTAAGCCACCTATTAAGGCTTTTTTATCTAAATGAACATAAGAGGCGAGAATTTTTAACCTTAACTGCAATGGGAGTATTCCTTCTATATTGTTTTATTGCAGGAATTGTAAGCCATATTACAACTCTGAATTACAATTTTAGTGGAAAAATAGAAAAAGTAGAATATCCTGATTCATTAAAACACATTCCGACAATTATGGTAAGGGGTAAGCAATACAATTAATGGATTGCCATTATAGAATAGAACCACTTAAACCCCGAATACAGGGCTTCCCCCCCCCATTATAGCCGGATCAAGCGTAATACGTTCTAAGTTCTTCATTTGTATAATATATACTTATGTTATATATACAAAAATAACGTATTAATCTGTAATGTAGATAGCTTTGGACATTAGTTCTATATTTCCTTTTTAAAAATATCAGCAAAAAAGTTTTCCTTTGTATTACTGCCTCTCGTACAATACTCTAAAAATTCGAAATTGAAAATCCGAATTTCGAAATCAAAAACATACTTTTGCAAACTTTATATAAATACGTATCATGTTAAGAACACATACTTGCGGCGAATTAAACATCAATAATTTAGGCCAAACCGTAACTTTATGCGGATGGGTGCAAAAATCGCGCGATCTGGGCGGCACTACCTTTATTGATGTGCGCGACCGTTACGGATTAACCCAACTGGTTTTAAATATAGATAGTGATAGCACGCTACGCGAAAAAGCTAAAAGCCTGGGGCGTGAGTTTGTAATTATGGCTACCGGCAATGTAATTGAGCGTACCAGCAAAAACCTGAAGATACCTACCGGCGAAATAGAAATTGCTGTTGAAAATATAGAAATACTAAATACGTCAAAAGTTCCGCCGTTTATGATTGAGGATGAAACGGATGGTGGCGAGGAACTGCGTGCTAAATATCGTTACCTTGACTTACGCCGTAATCCTATCCGTAACAACCTGATGATGCGCCACAAAATGGCACAGGAAGTGCGCAAGTATTTAGATTCTCGTGATTTTATTGAGGTTGAAACACCAGTACTTATCAAATCAACACCTGAGGGTGCTCGTGATTTTGTGGTGCCAAGCCGCATGAATCCGGGTGAGTTTTATGCATTGCCGCAATCGCCGCAAACCTTTAAACAATTGTTGATGGTAAGCGGGTTCGACCGTTATTTCCAGATCGTAAAATGTTTTAGAGATGAGGATCTGCGTGCCGACCGTCAGCCTGAGTTTACACAGATAGATTGTGAGCTGGCTTTCATTACACAGGAAGACATTTTAAATATATTCGAAGGCTTAACACGCCACTTGTTCAAAACTGTTAAAGGGATTGATCTGGCTTCATTCCCGCGGATGCAATATGCTGATGCGATGCGGTTATACGGTTCTGATAAACCCGATCTGCGTTTCGGTATGCCATTTGTTGAACTGAATGATATATTAAAAGGAAAAAACTTTGGTGTATTTGACAATGCCGAATTGATATTAGGTATCAATGCAAAAGGCTGTGCCGAATATACCCGTAAACAACTGGATGAGTTAACCGAATGGTTAAAACGCCCGCAAATTGGCGCAACAGGCTTAATTTATTGTCGTTATGGCGCTGATGGCACTTTGAAATCATCAGTAGATAAATTTTATGGCGAAGATGATTTAACCAACCTTGCTGCCGCTGTTGAAGCCGAACCGGGTGATTTAATACTGTTACTTGCCGGTAATACCGATAAAGTGCGTAAGCAAATGAATGAATTGCGCCTTGAAATGGGTACCCGTTTAGGCTTGCGCGATAAGAACGATTTCTCGCCGCTATGGGTACTTGATTTTCCGTTATTAGAGTGGGACGAAGAAACCAGCCGTTATCATGCTATGCACCATCCATTCACCTCGCCTAAGCCGGAGGATATAGCTATGTTGGATACAGATCCGGGTGCTGTACGTGCCAATGCCTATGATTTGGTCATAAACGGCACTGAAATAGGTGGTGGCTCTATCCGTATACATGACAGGGCGCTGCAATCCTTAATGTTTAAGCATTTAGGCTTCTCGCCTGAAGAAGCTCAAAAACAATTTGGCTTTTTAATGGATGCCTTTGAATATGGCGCACCTCCGCATGGTGGTATAGCCTTCGGGTTTGATCGCTTATGCTCTATATTTGCCGGTCTCGATTCAATCCGTGATGTTATCGCCTTCCCTAAAAACAACTCCGGCCGCGACGTAATGATCGATTCACCATCAACCATTGCTGAGGCACAACTTAATGAACTTAAAATAAAAACAACTGTACTTTAATAGTGAAAAACCTTTCTATATTATTACTTGTGCTGGTAGCCGTTGGCTTTGCAACATGCAAAAAAACCCAGACCCCATTCGATCCGGCAAAACAAGCCGCTGCTGATGACGCATCAATAAGAGCTTATATAACTGCCCAGAAATTAGATAGCGTAAAGAAGGATACATCAGGTATTTATTATAAAATTATAACTCCGGGCACCGGCGCATATCCAACTGTTAACTCATCGGTGAATGTAAATTACCAGGGATCATTATTAAATGGAACTGTATTTGCGCCTGAGAGCAGCACATCCGGACCATTAAACAACTTTATACCGGGTTGGGAAATTGGCGTACCCTTTATAAATACCGGGGGCACCATATTATTGTTAATACCATCGCGTTATGCTTATGGCGATGCATCTCCGGGAGCAGGAATACCTGATAACTCGGTATTGATATTTACGGTTAAGCTGGTTAGTTTTACTAATTAAATCAACGTATTAAATTTCATCATAATATATTTACAATAGGAGCAAGATTGTTTAGGCGTGCATAAAATGTTTTTTACTAACTTGCCCCCGTTAATAAAATGTTAAAATTAAAGCACTATATAATTTTCAATTAAAAAATCAGTTATAGCGTTAAACAATCATATGAAGATACAATTTTTACTATTTGGCTTATTAATCCTCCTGTTTTCAGCCTGTAAAAAGGAAAGTTATAATCCTACAAAGCAAGCAACAATTGACGAAAATAAGATCCAGGCTTATATAGCCGCCAATCACCTTACTGTAACCAAGGACCCATCCGGGATATATTATCAGATTATAACACAAAATCCTGGCCCACATCCTTCTGTTGCTGATTCTGATACCATACAGGTTACCTATACCGGAAAGTTATTAAACGGAAGTGTTTTTGACACTGAAACCGTTACCACATTTCCATTGGCAAGTCTTGTTCCTGGATTTATTGATGGCATGAAACTTATTGGCGCTAACGGACAGGCTCCATATAGCCGGATCTTTATGATCATACCTTCAAGCTTAGGATACGGATCAGCAGCCGGAGAAGCAGTACCTCCAAATTCAGTATTGATATTTACTGTAGATCTCATCGGTTTTTATGGGAAGTGATGTAGCTACTTTATAGCTACATAAATTTAATTCTTGGCAAACCTCTTATTCATTTGCAGTAAAAATAAATGGCGAAGCCCAACGGCTGAACTATTGTTTAAAAATCATGCTGTACATCAGGCCCGTTCTGCCGGAACGAGTGATAAATCAAGAATAGGCGTTAATGAAAAAATGATCGATTGGGCCGATGTTATATTTGTGATGGAGCGCAGGCATCAGCAAATATTAAAGCAGCGATTTGGGATATCTTCAACTAATAAGTTAGTAGTGGTTTTAGCCATCGAGGATGATTACCAATTCAATGATCCGGAGTTGGTTGGCATTTTAAAAAATGCCTTGTACGAATATTTATAAAATATTGTTGCTTAAATTTTGGTTAAAGAGCATTATATTAAATTAACATTAATTCTTTTCAAACATTTGATTATTTCTTAATTAAATAGTTGACAATGTGATTTTTAGAATTTATATTTATGCACCCTATTAACTAAACAATGATTCGTAACCGTTTTAAGAAAGTTCTATTGGTTGCACCTGAAATTGCAAATAATCAGTGGACCGCTGATTATCAAAAGGTAAAACACATCTATTCTATAACCCAACTATTTCCGTCAATTTATGAGTCAACTCCTTGTTTAATAGTTTTAGACTATAACTATGCAAGCAGTGATGTGGAAAAAGCTATCCGCCGGATAAGGAGCAATAGTTTTTACAGCAAAATAAAAATCTGCTGTTACAAAACTAAGCCTGATACAAAAACGGATGGTTTATTGAAAGCGATTGGTGTTGATTACCTGGTTTATCATGAGCAACTTAATGCAGCCCCAAAAAGCAAAAACATATCCCACATTTTTAGCGGGATATTTGATCTTTCTATTCTAGGACTGGCAGCTAACACAGCCAATTAGCTAATTAATCTATCCATTCAAACTTAGTATAAGGCACCAGCACTTCTGGTATCTTAATGCCCCTCTCTGTTTGATTATTTTCAAGCAGCGTAGCTACAATCCGCGGTAAAGCCAACGCGCTGCCATTTAGCGTATGCGCCAGCTGCGTTTTACCCTCAGCATTTCTGAATCGTAATTTTAAGCGGTTGGTCTGAAAAGTTTCAAAATTTGATACAGACGATACCTCCAACCAGCGTTGCTGTGCCGCACTCCAGGTTTCCATATCATAAGTTAAGGCTGATGCAAAGCCCATATCGCCTCCGCATAAACGCAATACACGATAAGGCAAGCCTAAATTCTGCAATAAGCCCTGTACATGCGCACTCATAGTCTCTAATACTGTATATGAATCATCAGGATGCACCACTTGTACTATCTCAACCTTATCAAACTGATGCAGGCGATTCAATCCACGCACATGCGCGCCGTATGAGCCGGCCTCGCGGCGGAAACATGGGGTATAACCACAATTTTTTACCGGCAGTTCGTCAGCCTTTAATATTACATCGCGGTACAGGTTGGTGATAGGCACTTCGGCAGTTGGGATAAGGTATAAGTTATCCAACCCAACAAAATACATCTGGCCCTCTTTATCGGGTAATTGCCCGGTTCCGAAACCTGATGCCTCATTAACCATCAGCGGAAGCATTACTTCACTGTAGCCTGCTTTTTCGGCTTCATCTAAAAAATAAGCGATCAGCGCCCTTTGCAGTTTAGCGCCTTTGCCTTTATATACCGGGAATCCGGCACCAGTTATTTTTACACCCAGTTCAAAATCTATCAGGTTATATTTAGTGGCAAGCTCCCAATGTGGTAAAGCACTACCAGGCAGCTGCGGTTTCTCGCCATTCTCTAATACTATCTCGTTTTCTTCAGGAGTTAACCCTTTAGGCACTGATGAATGCGGAAGATTAGGTAGCAATACTATTTTTTGCTGCAGTTCGTCCTCAGTTGCTGATAAGGTATCGCCCAACTTTTTTATTTCCTCCTTTAGCGCGCTCGTATTGGCTTTTACAGCTTCAGCTTCTTCCTTTTTGCCATTGCGCATCAGTTCGCCTATCTGCTTGGCGGCGGCATTTGCCTGTGCCGAAACAGTATCCATTTGGTTTTGAGTTGTACGGCGTTTTTCATCCAATTGAATGATTTCATCAACCAATTGAGGCTGTTTAAAATTTTTTACAGCTAAACGTTCTAAAACTTGTTCCCTGTTATCGCGGATATAACTAACTTGCAGCATTTAATTTATTTTTAGGCAAAGATATAAATTAGTCGATAGTCCATAGTCCATAGTCTATAGTTATTTGAGTTTAATTGAATAACACAACACTCTGGACCAACAAACAACAATGAACGAACAAGGTAAACTCTACTTAGTACCCACCCCCATAGGCAACCTGGAGGATATAACCTTCAGGGCCATTCGTGTTTTAAAGGAAGCTGACTTAATACTGGCTGAGGATACCCGTACTTCTGCTCCGCTGCTCAAGCACTTTGATATACATCAAAAGGTATTCGCCCATCATCAGCATAATGAACATCAGTCATCAAACGAGATTATCAGGTTTCTGAAAGAAGGAAAAAATATAGCGTTGATTTCTGATGCAGGTACACCGGCAATATCTGATCCGGGTTTTTACCTGGTACGCGAAGCATTAAAAAATGATATACAGGTGGAATGCCTGCCGGGTGCAACAGCTTTTGTACCTGCCCTGGTTAATTCGGGTTTTCCAACAGATCGTTTTTGCTTTGAGGGATTTTTGCCTCTTAAAAAAGGACGGCAAACGCGTTATAAAATATTAAGTGAAGAAGAACGTACTATTATACTGTATGAATCGCCGCACAGGTTTATGAAAACGCTTGATGAAATGGCTACTTACTTTGGAGCAGAGCGACAAATTTCTGTTTCGCGTGAGCTGACAAAAATGTTTGAGGAAACAGTACGAGGTACAGTTACTGAAGTAAAAACCTATTTTGAAACACATCCGGTTAAAGGCGAGTTTGTGATTTGTGTAGCCGGCGCTGAAACCAAATCAGGAAAAGAAAAAGAAAGAGATTAAAGAAACATAAAAGATCAAAGCATCATTGCGAGGTACGAAGCAATCTCTAAGTATAAGTGGATGCCACTCTACTTTACATGATTATAGATTGCTTCGTACCTCGCAATTACGCTTCGAGAGAAAACTGACTAAATGAAAAAAAACATATTACTATCCATATTTTCAGGCTTATTACTTTGGATAGCCTGGCCGCCTACCCCCTACACTACTTTTTTACTCTTTATTGGTTTTGTGCCGATGCTGATAGCGATGGAAAACATCATCCAGTCGACAACGGCCAGAAAAGGTAAAAAAATATTTGCGCTTACCTTCCTGGGCTTTTTTATATGGAATACGCTGTGTATTTATTGGGTATACAACTCGTTAAAAATGATCGGGCCGATTGTAGCTATACCTATCAGCTTAATACCGTATTCACTAGGTCCGTTGTTAATGGCAACTGCCTGCTGGCTGTATTATCGACTCAGGCTTTTAACCAACCGGGGATTAAGCCTTGTAGGATTAGTATGTTTTTGGATAGGCTACGAATACCTGCACCAAAGCTGGGACCTTGCCTTCCCATGGATGACCTTAGGCAATGGCTTTGCGGTAAGCCACCAATGGATACAGTGGTATGAATATACAGGCGTATACGGCGGTACATTGTGGATCTGGATCTTAAACATCCTTATATTTTTAATATATATCGGCTTGCGCGAAGCCAAAAGCAAGCGCCTAAGATTGAGATTGATAACCGCTTTTGTGCTGGCGCTTATTTTACCGCTCAGCCTCTCATTATATAAGTATTATACTTATGTGGAACAGCCCGACCCATCGAATATTGTAGTTGCACAGCCAAATATCGACCCTTATGCTAAGGAAGCAAATATTCCGCAGGGTGAGCAGATCAGCATTTTAACACATATTTCTGATTCTATCGGCCAGCATAATACCGAATTTTTCATATGGCCCGAAACAGCAATTGTTGACCCGATAGATGAAGACCAGATACATTCCAACAATTACTTTTTACAGATCCAACAGTTTTTAAGTAAATATAAAAACGGCAATGTGATAACCGGTGCCGAAACCTTTAAACTATACGATAAAAGAGCCACCAAAACAGCCAGCCCTACTTACAGGCCCAACCAGTTTTATGATAACTTTAATGCGGCTATAAATATTGAAAACTCTGCCGAAGTGCAATTCTACCATAAATCAAAACTGGTACCGGGTGCCGAGACCTTACCCTTTGGCGATGCATTATCCTTTTTAAAGCCTGTATTTGAACATTTAGGCGGCGCAACAGGCAGTTATGGCAGTCAGCTGCAACCAAGCGTGTTTTATTCGCAGGGTGGTATTGGGGTTGATCCTGTTATCTGTTATGAATCTATCTGGGGTGGTTATGTGGCCGAGTCGGTACATATGGGTGCGCAATTTATTGCCATAATTACCAACGATGGCTGGTGGGAAAATACATCGGGCAAAGATCAGCATTTAGATTATGCCAAGCTGCGCGCCATCGAAACACGCCGCTGGGTATGCCGGTCGGCAAATACGGGCATCTCGGCCTTTATTAACCAGCGCGGAGATATAGTACAGCAAACCAAATGGTGGACCAAAACCGCCATAAAACAAGATATCAACCTAAATTCAGACCTTACTTTTTATGTGGTTTATGGGGATTACATACCTAAACTAGGGTGTATTTTAGCGATTTTAGGTATAGTATTTATATTGATAAGAAGCAGGATGAAAAGGGCTTAGGGGAATTTGTTTTCACCGTCATTACTGTATGGTACGATGCAATCTCTAAACCATACAGGGCAGATTCATTTATCGCACGGTATCGCTCATAGCCGCTAATGCCTATTTCTTTTGTCTTGATACCACAAGTGTTCGGAAGATTATTTTTATTCCCTCCCATGGGAGGGGTGCGGCCAATGTCATTAAGTTAAGGGATTTCATATCGCATCTCTTTGATTTTTAGTTACTTTAGGTCGGGTTCGGGCTCTGAATTTACCGACATGTCTTTCGATAGTACGGTTATTACGTATTGGAACAGTGTGGTTAAGGAACAAGGTCTCCAGTTCTTGAAATATCTTATCAAGTGGCGCCTGCCTGTAAAGCAGTTCTAATATCCTGTTTTTTAGAAAGCCGTAAGATAGATTAGCATTTACTTTATAATCATACTGTTTGCCTTGGTTCTGTATTGCCAATTCATCTGCCAGATCATTCACGATAACTGACTGGAGGTTGCTGATGAAGATAGCACAGGAAAAGTCCTGCTGAATGCTTACTGGTGAATAGCCTGTAAAATGCTCTACTTTAAGTTTGTTCTTTAATTCATCGTAAAAAGTCTCAACACCCCACCTTAAAAAGTATAGTTTCTTGAACATCTTAGCAGGATATCTTTGACTGTCCAATAACGTTGTTATTAATACTTCTACTTCTCCGCCAGGCAAGTCAACCCGTAATAAACGCACCTTTAAAAAGCTGTCTTTATGGTAATCCTTACCCTTAAAAGAGTGCCTGTTATTAGGCTGTATTTCTGTAATTAAAGACTTTTTACCTCCGGCAATAAAGTTCTTTGCTATAGAAAAACTTGCTGTTGTTACCCGTATCAAACAATCAACATCCCGTTTAATATGCTCATTGATAAACTCGTATGAGGGATACCCACGGTCGTAGATTATTAAGTCTTTATTCTTCCACCTATGTGCATGTCTTAATGCCAGTTCTCTTTCCCCTTTACTTAAATTATCTAAAACAGCGTCTAATGTAAGACCGTTTAAAACATCATACAACACTGATGCCCTTGCTTGTACAATCTCCACTTGGGATTGGTTTTTTGTTACTCCATAACATTTTTTTAGTTCTACTGTACAAGGTAACGTAAGCTTTGAACTATCAACTGCCAGCACTCTAATTCCATTCAAATAGTTTAATGCCTCATTGTCTGGGGTGTAAAAGTTATCAATAATCACCCCTGAAAGATGGCTAAAAACTTCCGGATCGATCTTTTTCCGGTTTTGAATAAATGCACTTGAAGTAAAAGAACGGGTACTGCCCGAAGAAAAACGCTCGTTCAAATAGCGTACAAAGCCATCTATTTCAACCGCAAGGCTTCGCCTCAACAAATTGAACATAAATAACAAAGTTGAGCTAAATGGTTGCTTTCTGTTCCTGGTAAAGTCTTGCTTATTCATCTTAAACGTCAGAGCAAGTTCCTTACTGAAAATTGTCTCCCTCAATTTTTCTATAATTAAAAATGAGGTTTTTTTTGCACTTTAACTAATTGATTATGAATTGAATATACTAAAAATGCAATTATAAAACAAGTTAATTAATTGACAATCAGATGTTTATTGTCTTAACTTAATGACATTGCGCGTGCGGCTGGATGAGGAGTGGCAGGGAGGGGTCTATGCGCTATGATCAGCACATTTGTGAACCCCTTCCTTCCCTTCCCCGGGGAAGGAATCGCACATGGCCGGGCTCTTTTCACATCTTCCGAACACTTGTGGTCTTGATACAAAAGAAACAAAAAATCAAGAAAGAGGGGATGCTTCCGCCCGCAAGCCATACTCCCGGCCCGCGCCCTCTTTCGAGAGAGCCTGCGCACTTTTGATAGTATAAACAATGACAAACAATGACGCTTTGTTGTTATCTGTATTACCTATCCTCTATCCAAAATAAACTGCAGCAGATCGTGGATCGGTTGCCTGATAATTTTACCTGTGCGTACGCCGTTGGCTTTGCACAATTCGGTTAGTTCATCGGCAAAAACATAGGCTATGGAGCCTACAAAATTGCACTTGTATTTATTGTATTGCGGGTACGCCTTTATGTTTGTTTCAATAAACTCCAGCAACCCGCTTTTTAACAGATTTTGGGCATATTCGGTGTGCCTTATACCAAACAAAAACTTTGAGAACGATGCCAGATAAGAGTTGCCCCCGGGTTTTTGGTATACATTTTTTATAACCGTTTCCCTATCCAGGTGATAAGCCTCATAAAATTGCTCATCAATATCCGCAGGCATGTTTCCGTATAGGTAATCAGTGATCAGAGCTTTGCCAAACCAGGTGCCCGACCCTTCATCGCCCAAAACATACCCCAAACCGTGCTGGCCGGCGTGTATTTCATCGCCATCAAAAAAAGAAATATTTGAGCCGGTGCCTAATACACAACACAGGCCCTTTTCATGGCCGCAGGTAGCGTAAGCTGAACCCAGCAGATCGCTATCAATGCTTATATACGCCTTGGGAAAAAGCTGACTAAGGGCGTTGGAAACTATCTCGTGCCTATCGGGACTTGAACAGCCTGCGCCAAAAAAATAGATCTCGGTAATACTGGCACCGTAGGCTATCATATCAGTAGCCTGCTCCTGTAATATCTTTAAGATCTCTTTTTCTGAAAGAAAGTATGGGTTTAAGCCTGATGTCCTGAATTGTTTTGCTTCTTGCTGCGGTAAAGCCAGTAGCCAATCTGTTTTTGACGATCCGCTATCAGCAACTAAGATCATGTGAGAAGAGGTCTTCGAGTGCTTTGTGAGTAACTGGTTTAGATATAAACTGGGTAACGTATTTGTTTACCAGCGCCTTTTTAATGTCAGTAGGATCAAGTGATGAGGAGAGCATAAATATTTTTATATCCTTTTTATTTTCTATGTCGATCTCATCATACACTTCTAAAAATTCAAAGCCGCTCATATTTGGCATGCGTACATCCAAAAAGATAATGTCGGGCTTTACAATACCCGTTCTTAATGATTCAATGGCATCTTCAGGAGATTGCAGTATAACAATATTCTCGGCATAATTACCCGATTCCAGTATTTTACTGGTTACAAAATTATCGATGTAATTATCATCTATCAACAAACAGGTTTTATAACGAACGCTCATCAATTCAAATTTAACCTTTTATAATTGCTTTAAAAAGTATAATCAAATGTTATTACTTAATTATTAATTATAATTGGGTCGTAATATTCGTTACTTTTTAGTGAAATATCAACAATAAAATAATTTTAACTGTATACTGTTTATTTTTGGCACTTTATCAAACGATTTCTCAAATTTGCGATCAGTAATATTCACCATAAATTTTTTCAATAACCCCTCGATGAAAAAAATTCATTTAACTGCGCTTATCTCTCTAATACTACTTTTTATGGATATAAATATCAGCAATGCGGCATCCACGGCCCAAATTTCGTATACAGTAACTTTCCCCGAGGCTCAGGCCCACTATGCTGATATTGAAATGCACATCAGCCATTTAAAACAAAAGACACTGGTTCTGAAATTGCCTGTTTGGACCCCAGGTTCCTATCTTATACGAGAATTTTCAAAAAACGTTGAGACATTTAGCGCCGAGGTTAATGGAAAACCTATATCATTTAAAAAAACACGTAAAAACTGGTGGAGCATTAATACTGATGGCATTACCGATGTTACAGTAAAATACAAGGTGTATTGTAATGAAATATCAGTACGTACCAGTTCGGTTGATGTTTCGCATGGCTTCCTGTCAACCTCGGGCATGTTTATGTATCCCGAAGGCATGCTGCACCAGCCGTCAACCATCCACATTGTACCTTTCCGGGGCTGGACAAAAGTTTCTACCAGTTTAGAGATGGTGGATAATGATCCCTTCACCCTGCATTCGCCCAATTATGATATTCTGTTTGATTCGCCTATTGAAGTAGGTAACCAGGATATATTTGGATTTAATGCGGCAGGTGTAAAATACGAGGTTGCCATGTACGGCACTGCCAACTACGATAAAGAGCGCCTTAAAAAGGATATGGCCAAAATTGTGGAGCAGGAAACTGCTGTTTATGGCGAAAACCCGAATAAACATTATGTATTTATTGTGCATAATTATGCCCGCGGCGGCGGTGGCCTGGAGCATTTAAGTTCGACAGTGTTAGGTGCATCGCGCGATGCTTATAGTTCAGAAACAGGCTACCAGAACTTTTTGAGCCTGGTAGCGCATGAGCATTTTCACCTATGGAACGTAAAGCGCCTGCGCCCAATAGTTTTAGGTCCGTTTGATTATGATAATGAAAATTATACTACCGATCTTTGGATCGCGGAAGGTTTTACTGCTTATTACGAGGATATTATATTAAGGCATGCCAACTTAATCCCGGCTGACAATTATTTAAATGTGCTGGCTAATGATATTAACCTGGTTGAAAACCAGCCGGGCCGCAAAGTGCAAACCGTAGCCGAAGCAAGCTACGATGCCTGGATAAAAGCTTATCGCCCTAACGAAAACTCTGCAAATACAACTATATCTTATTACAGTAAAGGCTCCGTAATAGCCATGCTGCTTGATCTGGAAATTATTAATGATAGCCATGCTAAATACTCATTGGACGATGTGATGAAGCATATGTACACCGAGTATTACAAAACCCTGCACCGCGGCTATACTGATGAAGAATTTAAAGCAGGGCTTGAAAAATTTGCAGGCAAAAACCTGGATAAATTCTATAAAAAATATGTGTATGGGTTAGATGATCTGGATTATAATAAGTACCTGGGCTATGCCGGTTATAAATTAACTGATACGTTGGCTTCAAATAATGACCCGAGCCTGGGTGTATCTGTTGCGAATACTAACAATAAAATAATGGTAACAGCAGTGCTGCGCGATGGCGCGGCATGGATAGCCGGTATTAATACTGATGATGAACTTACTGAAATAGATGGCCACCCAATAACTAATATGGCCGATATGTTAAATGGTAAAAAGCCGGGAGACAAGATAATGGTAACACTTAACCGTGATGGGTTGCCGCTTACTTTGCCAGTAACATTGCTCAGGAACTCACAGGTAAAATATAAGATTGATACGCTGCCAACCGTTACACCTCAGCAACTTATTGTTAGAAATAAATGGCTTAAATTATAGCTATATTATTGAGTGATTTTATATTTTCTTGATTTTCAAAAACATTTTATAACAAGCCCATGTTGTTATAAAATCTATGAAAATCATTAATAAATTAAAATCATTATGAACTCACTATTGTATATCATTGCCGTTATCCTGCTGATTGGCTGGGCATTAGGCGTATTCTTGTATTCTGCCACAGGTATTATACATGTATTATTAGTAATTGCTATTATAGCTTTAATATTAGGTATAATCAGGCGACCAACTGCCATTTAACCTGATAAAGGTATCAAAACAAAAAAGGCGTTTCATGAACATGAAACGTCTTTTTTGTTAGTTACACCCATCTTCTCTACACCGTCATTGCAATGACGCTTGGTTAGCTTGTTAGTGATATTACACACATTTACTATTTTTGCCGCATGGCAACCATCACCGGCATAGCATTTACTTTATTGAACCAGGATCTGTTGCTGTTGCCGCAGAAAGCTATTTACTGGCAACAGGAAAAAGCTTTGATTGTGGCCGATGTGCATTTAGGAAAGGTTGGGCATTTTCGTAAGGCGGGTATTGCTGTACCCCGCAATATGGAACAGAATGATCTGGCGGTTTTATCAGACCTGATAGATGAACATAACCCTGAAAAGATCATTTTCCTGGGCGATCTTTTCCATAGTGATATTAATGCTGACTGGGATTGGTTTGTATTATGGCGAAAACAATTTCCAAAACTTGAACTGATCCTGATACGGGGGAATCATGACATTATACACGATAGCCATTACCTGGATCTGAATATTGCTTTGCATGATCAGCTTTTGATCAGCCCATTTTTGATGCTACACCATCCCTTAGACGATGCTGCCTTACTGCAAACAGACGGCTACGTATTTTGCGGGCATATACATCCCGGTGTCAATCTTTCGGGCCGGGCGAGACAGCAAGTTACCCTTCCTTGTTTTGCTTTTGGCAACAGGCAGGCCATACTGCCATCATTCGGGAAATTTACAGGCAGGGTTGCTATCCGCAGCCAGCAAGCCGACCGCATATTCGCGGTATTGCAAAACAAAGTTATAGCTATTGATTAATGCTTTGCCAGTTGATCCCGTACTGCATCATAAAGATCATTGAAATCAACATCCCGTTTAATAAAATGCCAGTTACTATCTAACAGATCATAGGTTGGTATGGTGCTAATACCCCAGTTTGCCATATTGGGTGATGCCTCACCTTTAAGATCACAAATTTGTGTCCAGCTCATTTTATCTTCTTTTATAGCGCTGGTCCATGCACCTTGCTGTGTATCTAATGAAACACTTACAATAGTAAAATCTTTGTTTTTCAACAGGCTGGCATAATCGTTTAACAAACTGTTATGATTTAAGCGGCTTACCTTACTGTCAGACTGCCAAAACTCAACCAATATTATCTTTTGAGTAATAGTTTTTGGATCGAATGCCTTACCATCGGGCGTTTTGCCTGCTATTTTAGGCGCAATTGCGCCGGGTGCTAGTTTTACCAAGTTGGCAAGGTCATCACCCTCGGTTTTTCCTTCATCGGTATTTTTCTGATCAGCTGTGAATTTTTGATATACAGTGTAAAAACTTATCGGGTCTTTTTTATAGTCTATTTGAGCTAATAGATGTGCTTCAACCTGATTTTGCGGGTGTTTGCTTACATAATCACCTAATACAGAAGATTGTGCATTATCACGATCTGTAATGGCATTATTTAGCTTGGCAAGCAATGCATTATATTGTGAACTGCCTGCCGGCGGTGCAGCTTTGCCATATACCAATCCTGATAATGAGTCGACAATACTGCCTGCCGCATTTATTTTCGCACCGGCTATATTGTAATATTCTGAAAGCTCATTCTGTATCTCCGAACTTGATTTTATTGAGGGATATGTTTTGCCCGCTTCTAAACTAATATCATAAGTACCGGGCTCCAGGTAAACATCATAAGCTGCGCGCCGGCCATCCTGCATAATATCTTTTCCAATTTGCAGGCTGTAATAGCCCTTGCCTGGCAATGTTTTTTTTATCTGAAATTTGCCGTTAAAAATATTTTCAGAAAATACGGTGGTTCCATTCAGGTCTTTTACAACAAAAATACCATTATCAATACCAGGCATATTACCTGTAAATTCAATATAATGATTGGTGCAGCCAGTTAATAGCAGGGCAGATAGTAAAATGTAGAAGTATTTCATTGGATAAGGTTAATAGCTGCTAATATAAGTTGCCAAAATAGATATGCAAATTATTTATGATGCTTAGATTGTTTCTAAATAACTATTTAAAGGATAATAACCTGAAAGCATTATTATCTTTTGGCATATAATAAATACTTTTGCCAAAATAAATCTATATTCATAATGAGCGAATTTAAACAAACCTTTAACTCATCGCTGGGAAAAAAGCTGATAATGGCTTTAACAGGCTTGTTTCTGTGTACCTTTTTAATAGTACACTTAGGCGGCAATTTGCTGCTGTTTAAAAACGATGATGGTTTTGGCTTTAATGTATATGCCAACTTCCTTACCCATTTTCCACCGATAGAAGTTGTTGCTTACTTGTTGTATCTGGCAATAATAGTGCATGCGCTTTATTCACTAATATTAACGATAAAAAATCGCAGGGCAAGGCCGGTAGGTTATGCATCAGTAAATAAATCACCTGCAACATGGTCGTCAAAAAACATGGGGCTGTTAGGAGCTATCCTATTGTTCTTTATTGTGGTACACATGAAGGATTTTTGGTTCAATTACAAATTCACCAATAACATAGCGTTTAAAGAATACCGTACAGACCTGTCATCAAACAAAACTACTGTTGCTGATTTCACTCCGACATCACCTGATTTTGAAAACTCTGTATCAACAGAAAACAATGTTGAAATAGTACGGGTAAAAGACCTGCATGCCAGGGTTGCGCAAAGCTTTAGCAATATATGGTATGTAATATTGTATGTAATTGCTATGGGTGCGGTATCATTCCACTTGCTGCATGGCTTTCAAAGCGCCTTCCGTACACTGGGTTGGGTACACCGTAAGTATACACCAATAGTTGAGTTTATCGGCACCTGGCTTTTTGCGGTTATTATCCCAATTGGCTTTGCTGCAATGCCGGTAGTTTATTATATAATGAGTCTGAAAAATTAGTTGATTAGTTAATAGGTTGATTGGATTGATTAAGTTGAATGGTTAAAAAATCACTCACTTAATCAACCCAATCAACCACTCACCAAATAAGAACATGAGTTTAAATGCTAAAACCCCCGAGGGCCCATTAGCCGAAAAATGGAACAAGCATAAGTTTAACCTAAAGCTGGTTAACCCTGCCAACAAGCGTAAATACGACATTATTGTTGTAGGTACTGGCCTGGCAGGTGCATCAGCAGCGGCTTCATTGGCCGAGCTTGGTTATAACGTTAAGGCATTTTGTTTTCAGGATAGCCCGCGCCGTGCACACTCTATTGCTGCACAGGGTGGTATAAATGCTGCAAAAAATTATCAGAATGATGGCGATAGCGTTTATCGCCTGTTTTATGATACCATTAAAGGTGGTGATTACCGTGCCCGTGAAGCCAACGTTTACCGCTTGGCAGAGGTATCAGTAAATATCATCGATCAATGCGTGGCACAAGGTGTTCCCTTTGCCCGCGAATACGGTGGCTTATTAGATAACCGGTCATTTGGTGGCGCGCAGGTTTCCCGCACGTTTTACGCGAGAGGCCAAACGGGACAACAATTATTATTAGGTGCATACTCTGCATTAAACCGTCAGATACATAAAGGCAAAGTAAAAATGTACACCCGTACTGAAATGCTTGATGTGGTTATTGTTGACGGACAGGCAAAAGGTATTATTACCCGTAGCCTAATCACTGGTGAAATTGACACACATACAGGCCATGCGGTATTATTATGTACAGGCGGTTATGGTAACGTGTTTTATTTATCAACCAATGCAGCAGGATCAAACGTAACTGCAGCGTGGAGGGCACATAAACGCGGCGCATTTTTTGCCAATCCTTGCTATACACAAATACACCCTACCTGTATCCCGGTAACCGGCGATCACCAGTCGAAACTGACTTTAATGTCGGAATCACTACGTAATGATGGCCGTGTTTGGGCACCGAAGACTGTTGAAACTGCTGAAAAACTACGCAAAGGGCAGTTAAAAGCCAGCGATATAAAAGAAGACGACAGGGATTACTTCCTGGAAAGAAAATATCCATCATTCGGTAACCTGGTACCACGCGACGTGGCATCACGTAACGCTAAGGAAATGGTTGACGAGAATCGTGGTGTAGGCGGATCAGGTATAGCAGTATTCCTTGATTTTGCTGACGCGATAGGCCGTTTGGGTAAAGATGCTGTTGCCGCTAAATACGGTAACCTGTTTGATATGTACTACCAGATCACCGATGAGGACCCTTACACACAACCAATGCGTATTTACCCTGCGGTACACTATACTATGGGTGGCCTTTGGGTTGATTATAACCTAAGCACCAACGTACCCGGATTATATGCCTTAGGCGAATGTAACTTCTCTGATCACGGCGCTAACCGCTTAGGTGCTTCGGCGCTGATGCAGGGCTTGGCTGATGGTTATTTTGTGATCCCTTACACTTTAGGTGATTACCTGGCTACTATCGGCCCAAAACCAGTTGATGCCAGCCATCCTGCGTTTGTAAAAACCAAACAGGAGGTATTAGCATATATTAACAAGCTGCTTGCATTAAAAGGCACTAAAACTGTAAACGAGTATCACCGCGAACTAGGCCTGATCATGTGGGAATATTGCGGTATGGCACGTACAGCTGAAGGCTTAACTAAAGCAAAAGGTTTAATACAGGCTTTAAGAGCTGATTTCTGGAAGAATGCTATAGTAATGGGCGAGAACGAGGAAGTTAACGCATCGCTTGAAAGAGCAGGCCGTGTAGCCGACTTTTTAGAGCTTGGCGAACTGATGGTTGATGATGCACTAATGCGTAACGAATCATGCGGTGGCCACTTCAGGCTGGAATCACAGACACCGGAAGGTGAGGCATTGCGCGATGATGAGCACTTTGCATTTGTTGGTGCCTGGGAGTTTAAAGGCGAAAATCAACCGGAGGTTCTGAATAAAGAAGACCTGAATTTTGAATACGTTCATTTAACACAAAGAAATTATAAATAAGATGGTGAATGGTGAGTAGTGAATGGTGAGTTTTAACTCTTACCACTCACTACTCATAACTCACTACTCACAACTCAAAAAAGAGATGAGTACCAACGGAAATATGAATCTGACGCTTAAAGTATGGCGCCAAAAAAATGCACAAACCGCAGGCAAGTTTGTGACTTACAAGGCTGAAGGTATTTCGCCGGACATGTCGTTCCTGGAGATGCTGGATGTGGTAAATGAAAGCCTGATCCATAAAAAAGATGAGCCTATTCATTTTGACCATGATTGTCGCGAAGGCATTTGCGGTATGTGTTCATTATACATCAATGGCCACCCGCACGGACCAAAAAGGGCTATCACAACCTGCCAGCTACACATGCGTACTTTTCATGATGGCGAAACTATCACCATTGAGCCATGGCGCGCAGCAGCTTTTCCGGTTGTAAAGGATCTGGCGGTTGACCGCTCAGCTTTTGACCGTATACAACAGGCAGGTGGCTACGTATCAGTAAATACAGGTGGTGTGCCTGATGCTAACGAATTGCTTATACCTAAAGTTATAGCCGACGAGGCTTTTAACTCTGCTACCTGTATTGGTTGCGGTGCCTGTGTTGCAGCTTGTAAAAATGCTTCGGCTATGTTGTTTGTATCGGCAAAAGTATCACAATTAGGTATGTTGCCGCAAGGCCAGCCAGAGCGGTACAGTCGTGTACAAGCAATGGTGGCTCAAATGGATGAAGAAGGATTTGGTAACTGTACCAACACCCGCGCCTGCGAAGCTGAATGCCCTAAAGAAATATCGCTGACAAATATAGGCCGTATGAATAACGATTTTTTCAGCGCCAAATTATTCAGAGAAGAACATGCGCATGAGCATAACGACTAAACAGTAAATATATTTACACCATATCGCAAAGCCCTTATAATTAGTTATGAGGGCTTTTGCTTTTATACTAACCCATTAGAACAACCGCTGTTCGAAGTCTCCGACTTCGAACAAATATGCCTGTAGTTTGCAACTACAGCAACATCCTATAAACCAAAAACCCTGATTTATCCGCTACCTTATCGTAAAGTTTCATAGCATGCAGATTTGTTTCATGCGTTTGCCAATATACACGCGGCGATCCTGCAAGTTTCGCTTGATCATAAACTGCATTAATAAGCGCTCGCCCAACTCCTTTGCCACGGGCCGCCTCTGTGGTAAACAGATCCTGCAGGTAACAGGTTGGTGCAATGGCTATAGTTGTACGGTGAAAAATATAGTGGGTTAATCCTATCAGTTCGCCATTATTATCAGCAACCAATGCGTGTATTGGTTCGCTTGGGTCAAAGAAACGGTTCCAGGTAGTTCGGGTAATTTCCTCAGGAAGCGCAGTTTCGCCTGAACGGCCATAGAATGTATTGTAGCCATTCCATAAGGTTAGCCACTGGTTATAATCATTAATATTTACTGGTCTGATGATAAAATTAGCCGACATAAATTAAGTATTTATTTAGATAAGATTTTAAGGCTAATATAATGACAAGCGTTTTTATTTTTACCTTTAAATAATTTAACCGACCACTATTCAAGCATCAAAATGAAAAACAGATCTTTTATTTTGCTAATTCTGCTAATTTCGGGCATGACAGCACAGGCACAGAATTTATTAACCCCCGAAACCTTATGGAAACTGGGCCGCGTAAGCGGCAAAGGCCTATCCAAAGACGGAAAATTTGTAATATTTACCGTAGGCACGCCCAATATAGCTGCAAACAAGATCGACTCAAAAACCTATAAAATACCTTTTAGCGGTGGCGAAGCAGTGTTGGTAACTAACACCGATGAATTGCTTGCAAACGATAAGCTATCACCAAACGGAAAATATAAGATCAGCAGCCGCGATGTAAAAGTAGAAAAAGTAGCAGGCAGTGATTATTACCCTGATCTGAAAAAAAGCAATGTACTGATCTATAATAGCCTAAACTATCGCCACTGGGATACCTGGGAAGATGGCAAATTCGGGCATGTGATGCTTACCCCTATTGTTAATGGCAAACCCGGTAAAGTGAAAGATCTGATGCCTAATGAGCCTTATGATTGCCCATTAAAACCCGATGGCGGCGATGAGGATTTTGTATGGAACAGTGATGGCACAAAAGTGGTATACGCCTGCAAAAAGAAATTCGGAACGGATTATGCCATTAGTACTAATACTGACATTTATGCTTATGACATTGCCACAGGCGTTACTACCAACCTCACTGCCGACAATCCTGGTTACGACCTGAAACCCACGTTCAATAAGCATGGGCAGATGGCATGGCTGCAAATGAAAAGAGACGGCTACGAAAGCGATAAGCAGGATTTGGTGGTAATGGATGGCGATGTTAAAATGAACCTTACCGCGCAGCGCGATGATATACATGTGGGTAGTTACAAATGGGCCGAGGATGGGCGCAGCTTATTTTTCACCGCTCCTATCAACGGCACCGAGCAATTGTTTAATGTTACCTACCCAGGACTTACTAAAATGATGCCCCTGATCACTCAGGTAACTGCCGGTGATTTTGATGTAAATGACATTGTTGGTCAAAAAGGTGATATGCTGATAGTTACCCGTGGCGATTTTAACCATGCCAATGAACTTTATACCGTAGATGTTACCAGCGGCTATATGAAACAGCTGAGCCATGTAAATGATGCCACTTATGGCGCTATGTTTATGTGCAAAACGGAACGCAGAACGGTTAAAACTGTTGATGGTAAAGATATGCTGGTTTGGGTGCTTTACCCTCCGAATTTTGATCCGGCTAAAAAATACCCGGCCTTGTTATATTGTGAAGGCGGTCCGCAAAGCGCTTTAACGGAATTTTACTCATTCAGATGGAACTTGCAGCTGATGGCATCAAACGGATATATAATTGTTGCGCCAAATCGCCGGGGTATGCCGGGGCATGGTACGGCGTGGAACGAGGAGATCAGCAAAGATCATGGCGGACTGGCCATGCAGGATTATTTGAGCGCAATTGACAACATAAGCAGTGAGCCTTTTGTTGATAAAAGCCGCCTGGGTTGTGTAGGTGCCAGCTATGGCGGCTATTCTGTTTATATGCTTGCCGGGATGCATAAGAAACGTTTTAAAAGCTTTATAGCGCACGACGGTATTTTTGATTTCCGCAGCATGTATGGTACAACCGAAGAAATGTGGTTCCCGAATTGGGATTACGGCGGCCCTTATTGGGATAAGGATAACGCCGCGGCCCAGAAATCATATAAAGAATTTTCGCCAAGCAACTTTGTAGCTAACTGGGATACCCCTATCTTAATTTTTCATGGCGAAAAGGATTACCGTGTACCATTGGAGCAGGGCTTACAAGCTTTCCAGGCGGCACAATTGCAAGGCATAAAAAGCAGGCTAATTGTAATGAAAGATGAAAACCATTGGGTGCTTCATCCGCAAAATGCTTTAATATGGCAGCACGAATTTTACAAATGGCTACAGGAAACGTTGTAGATGTGCAGATTACAAATGTGCAGATGTGCAAATTAATTGCCTGTTTTAAAATTAGATTTACGAAGTTTTAAAAACTTCGTAAATCTATCTACACCTAATCTCTTATCTCCAATCTCCAATCTCCAACCTCTAATCTCCATCACCCAACTGCCTATTCACTTCTTCCAATTTGGCAATCATTTCAATCAATGGCTTTTGTTTCTTTTTAACACTGCGCGGCCTAAAATAGAACCAGAAAAATCCTATCCATCCAAAAGTTAAAACAACATAAGTTACTGCCCATACTGTACTCATCCGGGCAATAAACTGCAGCATGTATAAACCTAATCCTGCTGATAATAAAGTAAAATAAATATTTATCATCACCTTATTTAAAAAGTCCTCCTTGCGTTTTATGCGGATCAATTGATCTAAATATTCCTGGCTGCTGCCTTCAAAGTCTGATCTAAACAGTATTGGCATTATCTGGTTTGATACTGCCAGGAAAGACACAATCGCTACCACGATCAATACCAATCCTATTTTGGTAGTTAAAAGCTCGTTATCAATATTAAACCACATATATATCATAATGGCAGTAGTTGCAAGCAATACCAGGTTTAAACCTATTAGTTTATGGCGCGCCCTTTTTTTCAAGTTGTCTGCCTTCGTAAGTAACTCTTTGATATCGGGCATATCACTTGTGGCTTGTTTGTTCCACAAGTTTTTAAGATCTATGTTAGTGCTCATAATTTTCAAATTTTTTAGCTAATCTTTCTTTAATTCTGTGAACTTTTACCCTGATGTTGGTTTCAGTTAATCCAACTATCTTGGCAATCTCCGCCTGCTTCACATCCTCCAGCTCAAGCGAAATTATCAAGCGATCAGTTTCCGGTAATTCAGCAATGCACTTGTATAAAAACTGCACCTGTGGCTCGCGGTTGGGTTCAATATGATCTTCCAATTGTTCAGGCATTTCAGAGCGTGGCATCTTATTCTGCCGTTCTATCTGCCGCAGGCAATGGTTTGATGCGATCCTGAATATCCAGGTACCTATAGCCGATTCATTCCTGAACTTTGGTAGTTGCTGCCAAATGGTAACAAAAGTTTCCTGCGCTATGTCTTTAGCCCAATCGTGATCATTCACATAACCCATGCATATGCGGAACACTTTGTTCCAGTAGGCTTTATATATATCGTCGAATACCATAATTATTTTATAAAAGCTGCAAGCTGCTGATTGTACCAATCTGTATCATCATACATTATAAAGTGCTTGCCCTTATTGGCATAGGCGAATTGTGCGGTCTTTAAATTCTTGTACTGGTCTTCAATAGCTGGTTTAAATGTAGCAAAATTGCTTTCGAGCAATATCATCGCGGGGCATTTTATATTGGCTATTTGCTGGCGCAAATCAGTGTTCATAAAATCACAATACATGGTGGCATAAGTATTCCGGTCTGATGTTGCCGACCAGTTTATAACTTGCTTTAAATGCGCTGTGTCATCCATTAGCTGCGGAATGATATTTGATTGCATCTGGTGAACTTGCGCATTAGTAAGGCTGTTAAATTTGTTGACCGCTGCACTGCAATCATTATTTGGATTTGATTTAAATGAAGGATCGCGCATGGCAGCCAAACAAGGCAATGCATCAACCACAAAAATTTTCGAAACCAGGTCGGGATAATCTGCAGCAATAGCAAGCGCCAAACCACCGCCCATACTGTGCCCGATAATTATAGGTTTGTTTATTTTATTTTGGCTGATGTAAGCTGCAATAGCATCTTCCCAATTTTTGAAGCCTGGGCTTGCTTCGGCAGGAATACCGGCAAAGCCCGCCATAGTAAGCGTGTAGCAAGTGTAGTTTTTTTCGTAATTGATTTTTGTTGCATCCCACACCTCGCCTGAGCAGGCAAAACCCGGAATGAATACGATAGCCTGCTTACCCTTGCCAGAAATTTTTACCTGGAAAGGATAAGTCTTTGCCTCGCCAAAAACGTTAAGGCATAATGCTGCAAAAGCCAGTGCGATCAATAATATTTTTATCTTTCTCATATTCTTTTATTTATGTGATTTGGCTTTTAGATACGGCAATCCTAAAAATGCTACACCTGCATAAAAATATTTTTATACAGGGTGTAGCATGATTAAAATTCATTAATAGCCAGGAAAATATTTTGAAAAAGCCTATTTATCTATCGGGTGACAGATCGAATAAATAGGCCATACGAAGGTTAAGTATCAATTAATGATCTATTTCTTAACCATAACCATACCCACTGCGGGGAATGTTGTAAGATAATTAGCCGGCAATAGTTTTGTAGTGAGGCCAAATTCATAAAAGTTGTATCGGTATTCATTTACATGCCGCCAGTCGGCAATAATGGCTGTACCGCCTTTTTTTAGCACCCTGTTTATTTCTTCGCATGCCTGTTTACGGCCAGGTTTATCGTAGATATTGTGCAGGCACATATTGGATAATATTATATCAAAACTTTCGTCGGCAAAACTCATCTGCATTGCATTCTCGTTTTTTATCTCAACCTTATCCTTAACACCTTCCAGCTCGGCATTATTTAATGCGCTTTCTACATTATTACCTGTAAGATCTTCCTCGTTCCATATATCAATACCGATAGATTTTCCTGTAGTTAATCTTTTGGCCGCGCCTATCATCAACAGGCCTCTGCCAGTACCAACGTCTAAAACTTGTTCGTTGCCGGTCCAGCTTATCAAACTCAGCATCCTGTTGCGGTGCTTAAATTTGCCGTATAATGAATAGGCCAGCATCAATATAGCCCCTAAACCACACCCTCCGGCCGACCAGACTAATCCCCCGGTTTCTATAATAACAGAACCGATCTTTATCAACGGAAAAAATATAACAATTAAAAAAAGCGCAAGAGAAACCAACGCCAGATTACGAATAACGCCGGGTGCATCAATACCATATTTGGCTTTGCCTGTGGGTAATGTTGTTTGATTAATGTTATTCATGATGAATTGGTTTGGTTAGGACCTAAAAAAATCAATGCATTCAGATTATAAGACACATTTATCCAATGAATGTTACAGCTGCTTAAATCATTATACACATTGGCACAACCCGTATAATTTTATATGTTTATAGTTTAATCATCAGCTTGAAAAAGATACGACCGGTACAGCTTGTTGCTGTTATTTTCTTTACGGTATCCGGTGGCCCATACGGGCTCGAACCTCTTTTAACTTTCGCCGGTCAGCATGGCGCTATATTATTACTGCTGATAACGCCTTTGTTATGGGATATACCCGCTATTTATACCGTGCTTGAACTAAACAGTATGATGCCCGTAACCGGCGGCTATTACAAATGGGTAAAATATGCCTTAGGTACCCGCTGGGGATTTTATGAAGGCTGGTGGACATGGCTCTATACCTTTGTCGATCTGGCTATATATCCGGTATTGTTTGTTACCTATGCCGGATTCTTCTTTCCGGGTTTGGATGCCTATAAAACACCAATTTGCCTGTTTATCATATGGGCTTCAGCCGGGTTAAATATTTTAGGGATAGTACCGGTTGGTAAAGTGTCCTTAGTTTTAAGTGTGATCGTGTTAACGCCTTTTATCATTCTGTTTGTACTGGCATTCTATCATCACACAGGCAGCATTGCATTGGCAGCACCCTCATTAAAAGGCGTTGCGTTCCCATCGCTAGGAATGGCCCTGTATACTGTGATGTGGAATTGCCTGGGCTGGGATAACACTACCACCTATGCCGAAGAAGTTGAAAAACCTATCCGCTCCTACCTTATATCTATGATGATCGCATTTACTTTAGTAATTGTAGTTTATTTTTTAGTGATATGGGTGGCTCAATTTTCAGGCATTAATGCTGCCACTTTAGCTAGCGATGGTTTTCCGGCTTTGGGTGTGCTCATCAGCGGGCATTGGCTGGGGTCGTTAATTGCAATTGGCGGTATGGCCAGCACATTAGGGATATATGCCTCAGTATTGCTGTCTGTATCGCGTGTGCCGATGGTTATGGCTGAAGATAAACTTTTACCCGCCAAACTAAATAAGCAGCACAAAAGGTTTAAAACCCCTTATATATCTATTATTGTTTGCTCTGTTGTGGTGAGTGGAATGATACAATGGGGCTTTACCGATCTACTCATAATTGATGTGATAGTTTATGGCGCGGGATTATCATTGGAATATATCGCTTTAGTAAAACTGCGTGTAAAAGAGCCAGATACTCATCGCCCATTTAAAATACCTTTGGGTGTACCCGGCCTTTGTATAGGGATATTATTGCCGGTTACCGTTTACTTTGTTGCATTAGGCGGAGCACTTTCATCTACTCCGCGTTCGGTATCAGCAGCATTATTTGCTATTATTACTTTGCTCAGCGCCGAGATTTTATGGCAGATAATTGCGTGGAAGGAAAAGTTTTCAAACACAATATAGTAAGAAATAACTTCTCACCATTCCTTCCCAATGTATGCTCTTGCAAATGCATTAAATTAATTAAACTTCTATACCCTCTTTCCGCGCAGTGAAGAGAGGGCAAAAAAGGAAACAAGACTTTTTGTAAAAAACATGTTATAAAATAATTTAGATCATAATAAATGTCACATTTACAATTTTAGTTTATAGCTTTATATCACCAATTGTAAAGTCATGATAAAAAATCTTAATTCGTTGCATTATGCCAACAGAACAAACAGAATAATTGTTCTGATCATACTTATATGCAGTATTGCGGCATATACAGCAAGCGCACAAAGGCGCATGAGAAAAATGCCTCCTGCTGGCCAGCCACTTGAAATTCAGCTAACGCCTTACAAAACTACCATGCTTGGCAATGGTAAGGATACTACGCTCATCAGCATCAAAATTATTGACCGCGATGGCAAGGAGGTGGCTGATGCTAAAAAGCTCATTAGTTTTCATATTAAGGGTGATGCAAAAATTTTGAGGATAACCAATGTTAATAATGCTGATATTCAGCACAGCGACAGTGTTTGGCAGGTGCCTGTAACCGGCGACTGCTGGTTAACGCTGCAAGCCGGACCATCAAGAGGCATTATTAAACTTGAAGCAAAAGCTGATACCCTTTATCCCGGTGCTACAGAGATACATACTGTACAACCCGGTACGCCGCATCCGGTAACTGACGCTAAATACACTCCTAAAAAGGTAAAGGATAAAATTTTAGGTGCCGATATTTCCTTTTTACCTGAACTGGAAAGCAGAGGCATGAAATTTTCAGACAATGGCAAACCGGGCGATGCTATGGATATAATGAGAGCCCATGGTTTTAACTATATCCGCCTTAGGATATTTGTTGACCCGGCAAATCCTAAAGGATATTCTCCCGGCAAGGGTTTTTGCGATCTGGCACATACTATGGTTATGGCCAAGCGTATAAAAGCAGCCGGCATGAAGTTTTTACTTGATTTTCATTACAGTGATTACTGGGCCGATCCGCAGCAACAAAATAAGCCTTTGGCGTGGGTTGGCGAGGATTTTCCGGCATTAAAACAATCATTATATGATTACACGGTGAAAGTAATGACGGCGTTAAAAGATCAGGGTACAACGCCAGACATGGTACAAGTAGGTAATGAGATAAACCACGGCATGGATTGGCCCGATGGAGAGATCAATAACCTGGACAGCCTTGCACAGCTCGTCTACTCGGGTGTAAAGGGTGTTAGGGAAGTTAGCCCATCAACCATTATTATGCTGCATATTGCTTTAGGCGGACAAAATGCCGAGGCCCGCTTTTTTGTTGACAATATGCTTGCGCGTAATGTCCCTTTTGATGTGATCGGGTTATCATACTATCCAAAATGGCATGGAACGCCTGAGGACTTAAAAAATAATATGGCCGATCTTTCTACCCGCTATAAACAACAGGTAATGGTTGCCGAATATTCCCAGCTTAAACAGGAGGTGAATGATATCGCCTTTACCGCACCGGGCAAAAAAGCTATCGGCTCCTTTATATGGGAACCATTAAGTACCTGGGAAGGTATTTTTGACCGTGACGGGAAATCAAATGCCTATATGAATATTTACCCGGGAATAGCTAAGGAATACGGGGTAAAATAGTTTTTTGTCATTCTGAACGATAGTGAAGAATTTGCCGAACGTATAATCAGGCGATAAGATTCTTCACTATCGCTCAGAATAACAATTTCAACTTTCTTTTATTCAATAATACTTATCTGTTTAACAGAAACTTGACTCCTAAATTAATCGACTGGTTACTGTTATCAATTCCTGCATATCTTGCATAGCTCGAATAAGATGAATAGCTGGCATATATCTCTATTTTCCTATTTACTACCACACCGGCCTGGAATGGGAAGTTATTCCAGTAAGATGCAAAATTGTATGGATTGTTAACAGTGTGTACATCCCCAGTTGTAAAAGCAAACTGATTATTTGTATAAGTTGAAAAATTAAATGCAATGCCGACATCAAGATAAAATTTAAACCTGTCACTATTGTAAACGTTAAATAGAACTTGAGGAGTTATTGCAGCGGTATATTGATTAAATTCATAAGTATAATCATTATTATTAGAATTTGCTGCAGCAGTATAATTGAACCGTGGGGCTATATATGACAATGATAACTCTGCCCGGAAAATTAATTGCTGCACATGCGGATTATTAAATAAATCGATACCCAGGTTTATTTTTGGTGACGCATTGGTAGAACTTTTAACCGCATTTATATACTCCACCTGGTTCACCGTAACTTGCGTTCTATTAATTGCTAACCCCACAAAAAATCTGCTTGAGGGTGCTTTTTTCATATTACCAGCTTTACCACTTGAGTTGTTTATCTCGTCTACCACCGGCTCCAGATACACCTGGTCATACTGTGCCTTCTCTGCCTTACTAATTAATGCGTTATTACCCGGAGAAAACTTATTAATGTATAATAGTAACTGGCCATTGTAAATAGAAGAGTTAACAACTTGCCTTTCACCATTATAATAAACATAATATTTAAGTTCAACAGGTATTGCGTTTGCTTCGGCAATAAACAATCTTGTTTTTAGCTCATCACTATTATAATAAAGTGTAAGATACCTTCCCGTGGTTACCTGTTTTAAAAATATGGTATCCTGTGTAACACTTGTATCTAAACCCGATGGTAAATCAGGAAAAGCATTTTTATTAGTACTTATTGTGCCTGCATAGGAAATATAGGTTTCCATTCCCGTGATCTGAAATCCTTTTATAACCTGTGGCGTAAATTCAATTTCCTTTTTATCACTTTTATTGATCTTAAAGTCTATTGATTTTGGGGATTGCGTCCATTCGCGGTAATTAATATATCCTTTTAAGGTATCGCCGTTATTTTTTAAAACGTAGCCTGCATGATAGTTGGATTGGGCCATAACAGCTACGGACAAAGCTGCCAGAAGTAAGGTGTAAAGAAATCTCATTTTAATTGTGATGGTTGTGTCTTCAAATATATTAAAAGTATCGACTTGGCTATAAATCATTTTGATTGTATCAGCTTTCGATAAAACCCTTTGCCAATCCAATAGTTATAACTATCAATAAACATATTGGCTATGAGATCTATCTGGAAAGGCTCCATTGGTTTTGGGTTGGTTAGCATCCCCATTAAATTATATTCGGCTGTACAAACCAGTTCACTTGATTTTGATATGCTGGATAGTCGTGATCATTCGCGGATACGTTACCAGCGTGTAAATGAGCATACGCACAAAGAAGTTCCGTATGATAAAATTGTAAAGGGCTACAAGCTGGATGATAACTATGTGGTGATGGACGAGCATGATTTTGAAAATGCTGCACCCGAAAAAACCAGGATAATTGAAATACAAAGCTTTGTTGATATTGCCGACGTAAATCCAATGTATTATGAAACATCATACTACGCCGAACCCGACATCAAAAACAATAAGGCTTATGGCCTTTTAATTCAAGCTTTAACAAAATCAAAAAAGGCGGGACTTGCTCGCTTTGTGCTGCGAAGTACTGAAAGCTTATGCATTGTACATCCGGTTAAAAATATACTGGTGGCAACCAATATCCGCTTTGCACAGGAGATCCGTGATACGGATGAACTTAAAGTTGAAGATACCGAAGTAAGCAAAAAAGAATTAGATATGGGCCTGGCACTCATTAACCAATATGCCGAAAAGTTTGACATATCGAAATTTAAGGATGAGTATAATACTGAGCTGCTAAAGATCATACATGATAAGGCAAAAGGCAAACAAGCCGTTATTAAAAAGCTTAAACCGCAAAAAGCATCAGGCGATGATCTGTATGAGCAGTTAATGCAAAGTTTGAGCAATAAGAAAGGTGCATAACAACTTTCCATTTAGATATGATATTGTTTATTGAGTCGCTTTTAGAGCGCTCAGTGCCATACTCCCGCCCCGCCCCTTTTGTCAGAAGGACTCACGCACTTTTATTAGATATGTATTTTCTCCTCGTCATTGCGAGGTACGAAGCGATCTCTACTCAGATTGGTCAACAATAGAAGAGCTTTGCAACACAATTTTATCTACTCTATCAACTCCTGTCCGAAAATCAGCTTAAAGGTACTACCCACATTTACCTCAGATTCAACCTCCATTTTAATGTGGTGAAAATCAGCTATGGATTTTACTATGGGCAAGCCCAAGCCAAAACTTTCCTGTTGAAGCGATTGTCTCAATTTTTTGAAGCGGTTGAAAATATAAGGCAGATCAAACTCACTTATTCCCAAACCCGTATCAATGATCTTTACAACAAACCTATTATTTTCCCTTAGTGCCTCTATCTTTATTTTACCGCCTTCGCGATTATACTTTATGGCGTTATTAACCAGGTTAAAAAACAAGTTGAACAGCAAGAACTTGTTTACATTAACCAAAGTCCAATCATCGTTTATTGAAACCTCGTAACTGATATTTTTATCCTGTAAACGAATCGAGATCTCGTCATAAACCTCCTGTAATAATTCGCTGATAGTGATCTTATCTTCCTTTAAAAACTGATCGTTCTCGATTTGCGATATCAGTAATAATGTTTTGGTGATACTTTTTAGCCGGTTCAGTATTTTCTGCATTTCAAGCAGGCGCACTTTCAGTTCATCGGCTATATCCTCCTGCTCAAACATATTTTCTATCTTCGATTGCAGAATAGAAATAGGGGTCATCAATTCATGCGATGCATTGGAAATGAACTCCCGCTCCTTTTGAAAAGTACTTTCAATGGTCTGGATCATTTGATGTATACTGAGATCCAACTGCTGAAAATCGGATGTACTGGTTTTGACCTCCCGATACGAACCAAAATTCGGAAATTTATTACCTTTCAGTTTTGTTTTAATGATCAGGCCCAGTGGATTGAGCACATAATTAGAGTATAATTGATCTGCAATAATAGTTAGGATGATCATCCCTACCAGTATTTCAAAAGCTATATTTTGCAGCGGACCGGTGGTTTCATTAACCGAATCCAGGCTTATTCCTATCTCCAGCAGATACTTCTTTTTATCTACCATAAAATTATGGCTCAATATCCGGTAATCAATGGTATCGGTTTCAACTTTTCGCTCTTCGTTTTGTATGGTATCTAAGTTTTCGGCCAGTGTATCCTCATCCAAACTTACGTATGAATCTTTTATGGGTGTATAACCGGCATAGCTTTCCCCATTTTGGATGTAGTATTTAATGCCCAGCGCCTTTACCGTTTGCAATACTTTGTCCTTTTGCTTACGCAGGCGGTTGTCGGTATAATTACGGTTAATATTTTTAATAAGCACAGGAAGCAACGCAACAAACAAGGTTACTATTACCAGTTTTGAGATGGTATTAAACAGTGTAAGTTTTGTTTTTAGTTTCAATACTTAATTGTTTATTTTTATTTTATAACCTAAACCACGTACGGTTTCCAGCCAATCGGCGGGGGCATGGGCATTTAATTTTTTGCGTATGTTTTTTATATGTGCATCAATATAGTTTGAGTCATAATCATCGTTGATGATGCTTCCCCAAATATGCTCGCTTAATTGGTTGCGGGTAACTGTACGATTTTTATGCAAAATTAAATAAGCCACCAGGTCAAATTCCTTTTTGGTTATGGCTGTTACCGGTTCATTATTATGGGTGATAACGCGTTCGGTAAGGTTTACCAAAAAGCCACCTAGTTCAACTACATTATTCTTCAGGCCGAATTTTCGGCGGGTAATGGCCTGCATCCTGCTTTGCAGTTCTAATAACGAGAATGGTTTAGCCAGATAATCATCCGCGCCCATATCCAGGCCTTTTATTCGGTCGTAGATTTCGGCACGGGCAGTTAAAATAATGTAGGCGGCATCAGGGTTATTTTTTTTGGCCTCTTTAAGCAAATCGAGCCCTTCATAATCGGGCAGGCCAAGATCGATCAAAATAAAATCGTATAAATTAACAGCTACGTGTTCCGATGCCGATATACCATCATAACATACCTGGCATACGTAGTTGTAGTTTGTCAGAAATATTTCTAACTCGCGGGCCAGCGCCTTTTCATCTTCAATTATTAAAACATTCATACTTTAATAAAATACGTAGTAAAATGTTAAATTATAAAACGACTCCGGCCTGTTCATTAACGCGCCCTCCACATTAACCGGGATTGAATATTTATACGAAAACTCGAAGCTATAATGCGGCCTGTTATAAGCTATCGGGATCTTAATGTTATAATTCAGCGCATTAAACATACTATTATCATGAGCCTGTTGAGGATTATTCGGATTGCTAAAAAATATATTATCCTGCAAATTTCTGTAACGATGGTCCATTGCATATTCCTGTACAAAATTTTGCGTACCCAGTATGGCGCTTATAGTTGGGTCGAGCGTCAAATAATCCTTATCATCAAAAATACTCCAGCTACTTTCAAAATGTTTAGAGGCATTTATGGTAACAAAAAAGTCATTCTCTTTACCAAACAGATAATCAAGTGTAACACTTGTTTTTATAAATTTCCAATCATAGCTGTTTTTCCAGTTAATATCATTTGCCGATAACGATCTGATGATCTGCGCTGCATCACGATTAAACAAGAACCGGGTATAACTTACCGTACCTGAATATTGATCTGATGCACGGTATAAATAACCTGCACCCAGATCGAGTTCATCAAAAAGGGGGTTATAGCCCAAAACTTTTAATACCGAGCCGTAGGCAAAAAAACCATTTTTTGTGTTATATATTACGTCGGTTGATACAAATGGATAGGTTATGGGCCCGGTACGGCCAAAGAACTGCACATCGCTGCCATAATTAACACCAGCTGATACCGACATCTTACGAACCACGGTATCAGTATCTGCAATTAAATAAGCCGTGCCTTTTGTAAATGCTCGCAGACTTGTTGCCGCGGCATTTAAGGCATTACAGGTTATTAAAAAAAGCAGTACGCAAAAATATTTCATCAATCAGTTAATTGTCTGTTCATTATTAATTACCATTTCTTCTGGGTATTTCCGGTGGTCGTTCCATACCTTCGGGCCTGCGTTGCCGCTTAGGTTTAGTTGTTGCTGGGGTAGTGGCATCGCCGGTTGCGCCAATTTTTTCGGGCTTAGGCTGCCGCCGCGCCTTGGCTATTTCTTTAATTTTCTTTTTATCATCAAGTTCCTGCTGGTGCTTAGTATTTTTTGCTGCTGTAGTATCAGTTAGCTTATTACTATTGGGAGACGACAGGTTAAACGCATATTTTATAAAAACATGACACTTAAATTCCTGGTCGGCAAATGATAAGCGTGGTGCCAGCATCAATAACAGGACAATATACGCAAACCACTTTATCATTAAGGAAGAGAAAAACTTAAAATTTGTTAAAACAATGTATCAGTGCTTATAATAAATACAAGCATTTTTTTAAAACCAATATTTAGGGGATATACGGGCTTATTCTATAACACGCGTGTTAAATAGCCCTTTTTTATGAGCCCACACATAATTATTCCGCTAAATTTAACTTATTATATTAAAATGGGACGTAATACAGCAAATTAATATCAGCTTGCTTTATTTATGCCTTTTGAAGTATAAACACGAGCATGATCATCAATAATAAGGCAGGAAATTTGATTTAACTGGTTTATTAAATAAAGCCCTGCGTTAACACCCATATTCATAATTGGAGTTGCCATAGCGTCAGACAGTTCAGCAGTTGGGCTAATTACGCTAACACGCATAATTTCGCTAACCGGGAAACCTTTTTTAGCATTAACTATTTTAGCATGTGGCTTATTGGCTATAGCGGTATCGCAACGCTCGGTATTAACAGAGGTAGCAATACACATATTGCCTATATTAAGGTGAGAAAACGACTTTTTCGCCTGTTCCGGATCGGCTGTCGCAATGGTCCAGTCTTCGTTGTTAGGTTGTCTACCCCAGGTAAGAATATCGCCACCGGCGTTAATTACACCGCTGCTCACTCCCTGCATTTGCAATATATATTTTGCCCTGTCGACAGCGTAACCTTTGCCAATGGCTGCAAATCCTATACGCATACCCTTTTCTTTTAAAAAAACGGTAACCTTATCTGCATCCAAAACAACATTTTGGTAATTACTGTAAGTATTTATAAAAGGTGCATTTTTTTGATCAGCAACCTGATTGTTAGCTTTTTCAGGCGAAAAATAGGTGATATCAAAAGACCCGTAGGTAAGTGCTGATATTTTTAATGAGCGATCGATCAGTCTGAAAATTTCAGGATCAACTTTTGTTGGTTGTATACCTGCATTTTTGTTTATCTCGTTTACCTTGCTGCCATCGCTAAATGTACTAAGCAATTTTTCAACCCGGTTTATTTCACTAATTGCGGCAGTTATTTGTGCTTCGGCCCAAATAGCATCATTTGCTACAACACTGATCTCGAACTGATTCCCCATCAGCCATATGGCACGCCTGAATATATTTGAACTACTCCTTAAGGTTTTAACTGCCAGCATGGTGAATAAATTTAATATGTGTAAACCATCTATTATATATATAGTAGCTGAGTATTTATTACTGCATATAGCAAAATATATACTTCGACTAATATTATACTCTAAAGTAGCTGGGTATTATGAAAATGAGATGAAAAACAATGTGCGGGTGTGCAAATGTGCGAATGTGCAGATTATTTTTACAATCGAAGGAGAATGGGTGGATGTGCAGATGAAAATGATGTGCAGATATGCGGATGTGCAGATAAAAAAAGATGTGCAGATATGCGGATGTGCAAATGTGCATGCTTAATTATTTGCACATCCGCACATTTGCATATCTGCACATTAAATATTACGCTACAGTACCTTCTTTGAGTTTTTCTGCGTTTTCGGCAAACTGAAGGGCTTCCATTATTTCTAATATATCGCCGTTCATTACACCAGGCAGGTTATAAATAGTTAAGCCTATGCGGTGTTCGGTAAGGCGGCCCTGTGGATAGTTATAAGTACGCACTTTGGCTGAACGGTCGCCCGTTGAAACCATTGTTTTACGTTTTTTAGATGTTTCTTCCAAGTGCTTTTGCAGCTCCATTTCATAAACCCTTGAACGCAATACCTGTAAAGCCTTATCGTAGTTTTTTAGTTGCGATTTTTGATCCTGGCATTGCGCCACAATACCTGTAGGTAAGTGTGTTAACCTAACAGCTGAGTAAGTTGTATTTACCGACTGCCCACCCGGGCCAGATGCACAAAACAGATCTTTACGTATATCGCTTACCTGTAAGTCGATGTCAAATTCATCAACTTCGGGCAATACTACAACTGTTGCTGCCGATGTATGTACACGGCCCTGTGTTTCGGTATCAGGTACACGCTGTACGCGGTGCACGCCCGATTCATATTTTAATGTACCGTAAGCATCTTCAGCATTAACATTAAATACAATTTCTTTATAACCGCCTGATGTACCTTCTGTATAATCAACCAGTTCAGTTTTCCAGCCGCGTTTTTCACAAAAGCGCATATACATGCGATAAAGGTCGCCTGCAAAAAGCGCTGCCTCATCACCACCCGTACCGCCACGAATTTCAACCAATGCGTTTTTAGAATCTTCAGGATCTTTAGGTATCAGCATTAAACGGATCACTTCTTCCATTTCGTCGCGTTTTACCAGCAATTCATCCAGTTCGCCTTTAGCCATTTCTCTGAACTCATCGTCTTTTTCAGTGGCTAATATTTCTTTATTGCTATCAATATTGCTCATGATATTGCGGTAAATATTATACTCGTCAACTATCTTGGCCAAATCTTTATACTCTTTATTCAATTGGGCAAAACGCTTCATATCAGCCATTACATCGGGACTGCTCAGTTCAGCTTCAACGTTTTTCCAGCGTTGAAATATTGCTTCTAATTTCTCTAACATATATTTTTTTGAAATAGATCATAGCCGCTGCCAGGCTAATATTCCAGGTTTTGACTATTGGCTTTGTTTAAAAAAGCGCACAAAAATACGATTTTTTAGCCATATTTTAACTCACAGGATTGTAAAAGGTTTTGATGTGCAGATATGCGGATGTGCAAATATGCAGGTGTGCAGATGAGCGAATGCTTTGAATTATCTGCACATTAAGAAAAATATTTCAAGATCAGCTCTTCTCCGTCAAACTCGGCGTATGAATTGTAATTGATCCACTCGCCCAGGTTAATATAGCGGCTTT
>Ga0302307_10000127_pt1 | contig 67161 bp, 39 predicted proteins | sample III_Palsa_E3_2_FD_200530 | JGI IMG/M metagenome (GOLD analysis project Ga0302307, IMG submission 200530) | Peat permafrost microbial communities from Stordalen Mire near Abisko, Sweden - III_Palsa_E3_2 | ecosystem: Environmental > Terrestrial > Soil > Palsa > Peat permafrost | place: Sweden... | reverse complement strand
CGCCTTGCACACCAAGCGGTAAAAAGCATACCTTAATTCCCATTTGTTTAGCGGTGTTGATGCAATCCTGAACAGCCTTAATAGCAGTTGGCCGTTGGGCAAATGACTGCGAATAAAAACCCGTCATTGCCAAATCACAGATCTGGACATTCAACTCTTTTGATTTAGTTAAAAATTGTTCACGCACCGAATCAATCGCCAGTTTATTATCAAAAGTTTCGCGATCGCCTAAGCCTCCCATATCAACCTCCACACCATCAGCGCCAAGATCTTTTGCCAACTGAAAAGCGCCTATTTTTTGCCTTTTAAGTATCATAATATCAGCCACCGCGACTTTATATCTCTGATATTTACCCGACTGTGCGGTAGCTAATTGCGGTATCTGGCTGATGCCTAACGTTAAGCCGATAATCGCTATAAGCAGATCGAATGATAATTTCTTCATCTTAATTAATTGAAGTTTTCTCTCTTGGGGCAGTTGCAAAAACCTGCAATAAATTAGTATAGCCTTTTATGGCATCTTTAGGCAGGTATTGACCATGATCGCCAAAAACATACATCAAAGGTTCTTTTTCAATGGTCACTTCCGATTCATCTATATTGCCGCTCTTATCCTCTATTTTTTTAATATCAAGCTTGAAATATTTAGCTACGAATTTGTAAAGTGCATCTCTTTTTGATGGGCCATAATCGTGGCCTTCATTTGGCAGATGCACATTTTCAACCAAATTACTTTTACCATAATAGCCATATACTTTTTGCAGATATGGGAAATCATGTTCCGGCATATGAGCAGTCCAATCTTTGCCATCTGTAATTAACAATTGTGGGTTTGGCGCTGCCATAGCGGCCAGTTCCACGTTATCCGTTCCGCCGCCGCACATGTGGATAGGCATACCGCTTTCGCATGGGCAACCACCATAGAAATAAGACGATACCGCAACTACCGGTGCACTTAGCTTAATACGCGGATCAATCGCTGCCATTAAAACCGTATGGCTACCACCTCCTGACCCACCGCTGATACCCAATCGGGCAGGATCAGTTTCTTTAAGTGTAAGCAGATAATCAATGATCCTGATCGCACCTAAAGTTTGTACAACCTGGGCTATGCTTGTACGGTGATCTTCTGATTTAAATTGTAATAATGATTCGCCCCAGGCAAACAAGTCATAACTGTAAGCCATACATCCCATGCGGGCCAATGTGGCGCAACGTAATTGGCAATCAGCGCGATAACGTTGCTTATCCCAATGCCCGTCCGGACTTAACATTACCGGGATCTTTCCTTTGTAATGCAAAGGTTTATAAAGCGAACCATTGATATATAAACCCGGCAAAATTTCAATAGCTATGTTTTCAACAGTATAGCCATTATAAATTCTTTTTGGAGTAATGATGGGTTTTGAATCTGGTTTGGCAGGCAATGGCGATAAATCAAGCGCCTTATACAGTTCAGGACGAAGCAGGGCTTTTCTTTGCTCCCAACTGCTTACATCATGATATAGCTTGGCTATGCTGTCCAGTTTTGCCCAACCATCTTGAATCGACCATACATTGTATTCGTAATCTTTTAACTTATAAGACGTTGGCCCGGTCTTATTAACCTTCATATCCACCGGTGCCAATACATTAGCCAGGGTTTCATCAACTGTATTCCTGAAACGCCAGTCGGCATAATCTACATATTTATCTTTTACCTGGTCGTCAGTGTATTTGATCTTTACATGATATCTTGCCTGTATCTCGTCAAGCACATCCTTTAATGAAAGTCTGTATTTATGATCGGTATCCTGCTGTGCCCATACCATGAAAGGCAGCAACAACATCAAACTTAATAGCTTATATCTTTTCATTACTTATGCTTTATAGATCTTTTGCATCCCCTGTTACTACAGGTGGGGTATATCCTTCAACTTTTGGCCATAAGCCATCTTTTATTTCTCTTAAAACCAATTTCTTCGGGTCGATAACTACGTGTTTTATACGTTGCCTGCGCCAAGTGTAAACTATGTGTACCAATCCATCGGCAGTTTGTATTACTGATGGATAAGAATATTGGCTGATAGGTGAATCTTCGAGTATCAATGCGGCATACCAGGTTTTACCATCATTTGATACCGCAACATTAAGCGGTGTACGTGCGCCTTTTGCAAGGTTACCGGGTGGCAAAACATGGTTATACACCAGCAACTGACGACCATCTTTAAGCGTTACACCATCAATGCCTGAATTATTGTTTGGTAATGAAGTTTTATCAAGCGGCGACCATGTATTACCATTATCGGCAGACCATGATTCATATATTGCCCTGTTTTGAGTGCGGCAAAGCATTTGTAAACTATCGCCCCTATGAAATAGAATTGTAGGCTGTAATGCCTTTACCGTTTTACCATCATTAAGCGGCCCAATAACCCTCCATGTTTTGCCTTTATCTGATGATAGTTCGAAATGCACCTTAGCACCATCATTTTCAGTGCCCGATGGAGATAAGATATCGCCATTCTTCAGCGTAACAGGTTTGTTTTTAACCGGGCCTAAAATACCATTGGGCAAAGCCTGCTGTGCCGACCAAGTAATACCGCCATCTTTAGAACTTCTGAAAAAGCCCTTCCATTTAGCAGGCGAAGGGCCGATTTTGTAGAATAACAGCAGATCTCCGCCGGAAACTTGATACAGTACCGGGTTCCAGCAGGCATAGCGTAATGTATCATTTTGAATGCCATTGGCCACATTTATGGCTTCAGTCCATTTGCCATTTACCAAACGGCTTACCCAAATACATACATCAGGATTACGTTCTTTTGTGCCGCCAAACCATGCCGCTACCAATCCTTGTTTTGTTTCGGCAATAGTAGCTGCGTGACATTCGGGGTATGGTGCTTTTTCAAAAATAAATTCATTAGTGATGATTCCTTTACTCCACTGTTTAGGCTGTGCATTTGCACTAATAACAAATACAAGGCACCAAAACCCTATCATCCATAAAATCCTTTTATTTACCATAATTATTTATTTCAAAATGATAATCGCCTGAACCTATCTCTATTTTCACTTCTTCATTATCATCAAACAAAGATTTAGCCCCGCTTAATGCCGATAAACCTTTCCCATCGCATGTAATATTATTTGCATTGCCTGACGGTAAATAAATCACCGCTTTTGAGTTTGCAGGGATGGTAACAACCCAATCAAACTGCCCGGATTGCTTTTTCCAACTGCTTTTTACCAAGCCATAAGGCGTTTCGTAGGATGTTTTTACATTATCTAATCCTTTAACAGCGGCAGGCTTCATGACGATGGTTTTAAAACCGGGTCCGCCAGCCTTTATTCCACCCAAATCCTGATAAAACCAGGCGATCAGATCGCCTAAAAGCATTACGTGATTGCGGGAGTTCATGGCCGGGTTGGCAGTATCACCATTCCATAGTTCCCAAATGCTTGTTGCTCCGCGTTTAACCATATATCCCCAACTTGGATAATCATCATTTGCGGCAATATGATAAGCAATATCTGGCCGACCAAAATCTGTTAATCCACGCATGAGCCATTGCGTGCCAATTACACCTGTGCTGATATGGCTGTTAGCGCCAATAGTTATCTTATTTACAATATTGTTGAATACAGCTTTTCTATCTTCCGGAGGAACCATACCGAAGTATAACGGCAACAGATTAGCCGTTACTGTATTGTTATCATATTGAAAGGTCTTTTTATCCAGAAACTTTTGGTTGAACGCATTCTTCGCTTGTAATGCCTGTGTAGAAAATAGCTGTGCATCAGTAGGTTTATTCAGCATTTTTGCAAAATTCTGCATCAGCAATAGCATACGGTAATAGTAGGCGGTAGCAATAAGTATTCCGTTGGTATTGCGAGATGAATCCCGAGAATGGATCAATTCAGGTGATTCGGGTGGCACGCACCAATCACCATATTTGTCCTTAGTCATCAGGTTACCCTTGTCATATTGTTGGCGCATATATCCCAACCATTTTTTCATGGATGAGTAATGCTTTTGAATGGGCGCTTTATCATCAAACTGATTATACAACATATCAGCAATAAGAATGTAGGTACCGGGCCAGGTCATGTTATCGCTATAGTAATTCCAGTAAGCAGGCGCTACATCGGGTATGGAACCATCCGGTTTTTGTGACTGCTCAATATCATCCAGCCATTTAGCATACAGGTTTTCATTGTTGAATACAAAGCTTTCGCCTAATGAACCAATTGCCCTATCGCCGAGCCACGGCATCCGTTCGTTTCGCTGCGGGCAATCAACCGGCATGCCTTTGTAATCACTTAAAATACTCCAATAAGCATTTTTATAGATCTGGTTGATCAATGGGTTAGATGTTTCAAACTGACCAGTATTTGCCATATTATCAGAAACCACCTGACCAATAAAATCATTAACAGATGGCGTACCCGGATACCCGGTTATCTCCACATATCTAAACCCGTGAAATACAAATACCGGATGCCATGTTTCTTCGGCTCCGCCCTTTAGTGTATAAACATCCGTTACTTTAGCATCACGCAGATTGGCTACATATAACTCTCCATCATCCTTAAGCGTTTCGGCGTAGCGTAAAGTGACTTTATCACCACTATTGCCTTGTACACTCATCTGCACCCATCCTGCCATGTTCTGGCCCATATCCATTATCCAGGTTCCAGGTTTCAGTTGTTTTATATTGATGGGCTTAATCGAATCAACTATTTTTATAGGCTCATTCATCTGCGCCTCGACTTTGCCACCAGGTGATTCAACCAATTCAGGTTTTAGCCATTTACTATCATTGTACCCGGTAATATTCCAACCGGTAAGTTCTTTTGTTGCATCATATTCTTCACCATCATATTCATTATTGGTACGAATGGGGCCATCAGCAGTAAATTTCCAGCTATCATCACTTACAATAATTTTTTTGCTGCCATCCTGATAAGTTAGCTGCAGTTGCAGCAGCATTTTAGGGAAACCGAACTCTTTAATTTTTTTAGGTTTATATTTCGGCCGCATGGTAAAAAAGCGACCGTTGCCTAATACGGTGCCGATAACATTTGCACCCTGTTGAATATCGGTAGTAACGTCAAACGTATTATATAACACCGATTGGGTATAATCGGTAGGCGCTTCAGCCAGTACCTGATCGCCGATGGTTTTCCCGTTTATATATAGTTCATAATGTCCTAACCCAACAATATAAACTGTAGCTTTTTTAATCGGTTTTTCACTTTGAAATTGCTTACGGTAATAGCGGGCCGACAGCCTTGAAAATTTGGAAACGCTGTCCCACGGAAAACCATGCTCATATCCTATCCATCTTGCTTTCCAATCCGTGGCATTTAATAACCCAACGCTCCAAAATGCTGGTTTACTCCATGTGCTTTCACCTTTGTTCGTCCATACTTTAACTTTCCAGTAACAATTGGCACGACTGGCTAATAACTTCCCTGCATAGTTAACCATGATAGAGCGGTCCGACAATACTTTATGTGAATCCCACAGGTCGCCAATATTTGAAGCCAGTTTTTGTGCCGATGATGCAACAATTATTTCATAAGCAGTTTGCTGCGTATTACGTTGATCACTGATGATCTGCCAGCTTAAACGGGGTTGTATTGTGCCGATTCCTTGAGGATCTTTTAGCATTTCGCAGCGCAGATCTTGCAGGCTAACGTCAGCAAATGCATTGTTTGCGAACCAGCAGGTAAAAATGCCGGTAAATAATACTGCGATATATCTAAATGCTGTTGACATGCCTATTTTCCTGAAAAATCAAAATATAGTGTAAGCGATAAAGCATCTTCAATATGCTTATCATAATTAAAGTATTGGTTAACCCCACCTTCCGGGCCTAATCGTTCAGGTTTTTGTGATTTTGTGCCAATAGGTGGTATACCATTCATAAATGAAATATCTCCTGAAGGAAAATCAGGGGCTATATTATTGTCATAGGTATGTTTGGGGTATTGAGGCGTAAACAAGCGTATGAAAACATCGCGGCTATCACAGATCACAGTTATAGGTTGCCCGGTTGTTTCAATCTTCACCCAGTACAGATTGGAATAATAACCCTTGAATTCCGGATAGATAAGTTTGGTGCTGTCCTCACCCGTAATAGTATTGTTGTAAGTTTTATCCCAAACGTTCAGCGTAACACCTTTCAGGCGGTCTTTCCAAACCCGGTACGGGCCATCACCCATATAGGTTACTCCCAGCACATCTTTTTCAGGATAGGAGAAGCTTGCACCTAACAGTTTCCCGTCCTCGCCAACAGGCCAGTATTTTACATCTAACCGAACCAATCCCGATGGATAGATCATCCATCTCAACTGTGCCTCGGTAGTTTTGGGAGCAAAATCTGCTTCTATTACCAATGTATCTGCTTTGTAATAATATTTTAGTTGTTTAAAACCCGACTTATCCTGCCCCTCGGCTAAGATCGGCCCGTTGTTAAAAGGAATATCGCCTTTGGCATTTTTTACCTTCTTTAAAATTCCATTATTACGGTTGATCTCTAACTCAACACCATTGGCACTAACTTTATATAATGAATCTGTTTCTTTAATAACAGGTTTATCTGAACCTGATTTTGCCAACATCGGATCAGTTATTTTCTGATGACTGCTGATAGGCCAGCTCCATGTAAAAAGTTCGTTTTTGTAAGGATTGTATGCTGTAATGTATAATACATCATAGTTTTTCCAGTTCGCTGGTAAATGCATTTGTAAATTACCATACTGCCCCGGCGCTACATCAGGCGAAGCAATAATACCTGTTTCTGAGGCAGCTATTTTTTGCTGATAAGGATTGTTAAGCTTAGCCAGTTTATAAGTAAATGTGCATTGTTTTAAATTGGTATAGAAATAGCGGTTCTCCAATCTTAATTTACCATCAAACTGTGGTGTTATTTCTTTTGCCTCTAAATGAACCGGGCACCACACTTCTTTTATGGTGTAGAAACTTCCTTCTTTTTCATGATACGGACCTAAAATACCATCGGGCCCATGATCGCCATCAGAATCGAGCAACCCATGTTTATCGGTACGCACAACGGCTTCATCAGCAAAAACCCAAATAAAACCACCTGCTGATATTGGCGTATGCCACATTTCTTCCCAAAAATCATTAAGCCCGGCCCCTGCACCACCATCATATATGCCATGCAAAAATTCTGTTGGGAAAAACACATCGTGACCATGAAATGCAGTGTTATTACCGTAATCGTAGTTGATGTAATGCTGAGTATTAGTGCCTCTAAAAATTGCCCAAGGATGTATCAGCGGGCGTTTTTGAATATCAAGATCATCAAACCAATGGTCGAGATCAAAATTAAAGCCGCCCTCATTACCGTTATCCCATATTACAATTGATGGATGGTTTACATCCCTTTCAATCATTTCTTTTGCCAGTTTAGAGCCGACTTTCGTATCATAAGCATGGTGCCAGCCGGTAAGCTCATCCAACACAAACAAACCCAGTGAATCGCAAACATCCAGAAAATGTTCATCGGGCGGATAATGCGACATGCGTACTGCGTTCATATTCATATCCTTGATCAACTTTACATCAGCAATACTGATGGCTTTACTGGTAGCCCTGCCAGTAGTTGGCCAAAATGAATGGTGGTTAACCCCTTTAAATTTGATCTTTACGTTGTTTACATAAATCCCATCATGCAAACGCAACTCAACTGTACGGAAACCGAAACGTTGTTGTACCGTATGCACTGGCTTACCATTTGAGGTAAGGGTAAACACCACATTATACAAATTAGGAAACTCCGGTGACCATAATTTTGGCGCAGCCAAATGGGTTTTTATTAATACTGATGTATCACCGGGTTTAATTTGCGCTGAAAATGGAATGCCTACTTTTTGTCCGGCAAGGGTATAAAACTGTCCTGTAACCGCATTAATATTTTTTATGTTTGATAGCTTTAATTCTGCCTTGAAACTACCATCAGCCTTGCCGTTAACTGCTACGTGACTAATATGCTGTTGCGGAAAGGCTTCTAAAAATACCGGCCTGAAAATACCGCCGAATACCCAGAAATCACCTTTACGCTCGCTTGCGTTTACAGACGCATTGGCAGAATATTTTGATACGGTTACCTCCAGTAAATTTGGCTGGCCGTATTTTAAAAGTTTCGTCACATCATATTTAAATCTGTAAAAAGCACCCTGGTGAATCTCTCCGGCTTGTTGCCCGTTGATCAGTACTTTGGTATCAGTCATTGAGCCATCAAATACAATGTTTACATCTTTGCCATGCCATTCTGCGGGCACATTAAACTGGTATTTATAAAGGCCCTGTTCCTTACCTTTCAGGCTATCTTTATCCAAACCATAATTATACTTACCGAAACCCTGTAATTCCCAGTTTGAGGGTACCGGGATGGTTGTCCATTTGCCCGAATTTTGTCCTGCGGTGCAGTAAAACTGCCAGTTTACGGTATGATCGCTGCCTGTACCTGAAAGGAATTGTATTTGTGTTTTTTGAGCATAAGTATTTAGCGCTGATATTATTAGCAAAATATATATCCCAATTTTAAAGCAGGCATTTTTCATGCGGCAGATCAATTAGCAGTTAAGGTGAATTTAAGTGGGTTATCCGTGCGGAATGGCAAAGCAGGCAATCCATCTTTATTATAAAAATTGGGTTCGGCTACTTCTGTCCATGCAAAGCGTACTGCTACTGGCGACGATACTTCCGGTGATGAAACAACCAGTTTATTGCCTTTAATAACAGCCGCAGCGCTAACAAATTTGCCATCGCTGCCAGCAATAGTGAAGTAGTTAAGTGGCTTACCATCATGACTCACCAGGCCACTGCCAACATATTTAAAGCCAAGTATTATTTTGTTTCCCTTGACCTTCATTTTATCATACATTGGCCCCGAGAAAACAACTTTCTTATCATAGGTATTAGCTAATGCCTGTAATTCCAAACGACGGCCAACTACCCATTTAAAGGCTGGGTGAATATTGGTTAATGAATCATTGAGATCTGTAGTAACGATCATACCTGTATGCGGAATTTGCAAAGCCATAGTTTGAGCCTCACGCAGTTCAGGTTCGGTATAAATAGTGTATTGAACATTGCTCTTAGCACGCGAATAGTAAAATGGAGCGATCTGCACGTAATAGAATGGCAAGGTGTTATCGTCCCACATTTTTCGCCACCAATTGATCAATGCTTCCATTTTGTAGGTATAGTTAATGGTTTCTCCTAAATAGCAGCTGCTTTCGCCCTGGTACCACAAAAAGCCACGTAATGCATAGGGAACCACTGGGGCAATCATATTCACATATAATTTACCCGGATCGCCATCTATTTTAATATTATTAGCTTTAAAATATGGGATCTCATCAAATGCTTCACGGGGCATCCAGGGCTCAATTCGGCTGCCGCTTATTGCCGAGCAAATAATACCTACCGGTACTTTCAGATCATGATTCAGGTTTTTGGCGAAGAAATATCCTGCCGCTGAAAAGTCCCTGAGCGCAGTTCCTTCTGCAATATCCCATCCTGAGTGCGTTGAATCGGGTCTCCTCAAATTCTTTTGTGTAACCAAAAAGATCCTGATTTGCGGATTATGCGCTCTATCAAGCTCATCAATGGGTGAATTAACTGTGCTGGTGTCGGGTCTGCGTACTTTACTATTCTTACGCATTTCATACGACATGTTTGACTGGCCGGAACATAACCACACCTCGCCAACTAAAATATTATCGAGTTTTACAGTGTTAGTTCCACTTATCTCTAATACCCGCGCCATTGCTGACGCTGCCATTGGGTCGAGTATTACCTGCCAGTTACCAGCTGTATCGGCAATGGTTTTCTTTGTCTGATCACCAAATTTTACAGTGATTCTCTCACCTACGGATGCTGTACCCCAAATTGGCACAGGTTTATTGCGCTGCAACACCATGTTATTGCCCAATATTTTAGGTAGAATAACTTCAGCATAAGCATTGTTCAGTATTGCCATACTGATCAACATGATAATTGTAATATATTTTTTTGCAGACATTAGTACGCTGTAGTTTTGAATGATTTAATATAAAATGTAGCAGGTGACACCGGTTCACCGGCTTTCGGCTGGTCATAATCCTGGTCGGTTGGGGTATCAGCATTCGGAAAACGCCTTACATCTCCGGTACGGAAAACAACACGTTCTACGTTTAATACAGGTGCAAAAAACAAATTAGTCAATACATCTTTACCATTTACATTTACGGTATAAAAGCGGGTATCTGTATTGAGTTTAACTGTAATATGATAAGGCTGATTAGCCATATATTTTAACATATTTTTAGAGCGATAGCCTGTTTTAGCCCTAAATACTCCGGTTGAATCAAAAGTTAACCTCAAAGCCGCATCACCTGCGGCATTCTGAAATTCAATATCCAGCATACCTGTGTTATTTTGAGCAGGGATAATGGTAAAATCAGCGATCAGTTTTTTTGATTCTGGTATAACCCGTTCTGCTTTGGCATAATCGAATTTATCCCAGTCTTTTAGGGTTAAACATCGCGTGCCATCTGGGGCATTATCGATATTTACCGGTGCCCATAACGGGCTGTAGGTATTCCACTTTTCCAGTTCATTACCAATATGCATTTCATCAAATACTTCATTGGCTTGCTCTGTTGCTACAGAAGTTACCGGAACCGGGATAGATGATACCCAAATATCCTCCTTATTCATGCTGTAAGTAACCCATAGCTTGCCATCCGGCGGCACACCGTTACCCTCAATAATACCTCTTGTATATTGCGGGCCGTATGATTTGTAATTGCCACCGTAGCGCATAGTTGGTATCTCACCATTTACCAATAGCAGATTAGTGTAATTTAATCCATCCTGACTGACCGATATCCCTAATGGCCATCTAAATTCAGATGGATTATAAACCGTAGCATATTTACCATCAGATGTACGCTGGCCCCATATTTTAGCATTGCTAGTCACAAATCGTGGCGCACGGGCGGCATTTGCAGGCCAGGTTTTCCCGTTATCGTTGCTGATAGCTGTTAAGGCATATTTCCATAAGCCAACTACACGACCATCAGGCAAATGATAAAAATTAAAAGCTTTGTAATCCTTGTGCAATGGTATAAGTGGATCGTTATGATCGGTTTCTTCAACCCACTGCATCATCATTAGCGGATTTGCCATTAGCTCGTCACAAGCTTGTATAAAGCCTTTATCCTTACTGGCTTTATAAAATGGGAATGAGGTATTTTGTTCATTCCATTTTGGATTATAATGAATGAAATAAATAGGGCCGTATTTCCCGTTTGGATAAACTTCTCTTACTACCCTGCCTATTCCAAAGCCGTCGTTGGGGTCATCATGCTTATCAAGGCAAATGCCGTAAAAACCAAGTGCCAGTAAGCGCTTTGATTTAGCGGTATAAAAGCCCATACGCTGGTGCATAACCGCATATAGGTTTTTAGCTACGCCGGGATGATTTTCTTTGGTGGTACCGTCAGGTATTTTATATTGAGGAAAAATCACCGTTGGCTTAGACCAAATTGAACCATCCTTTGAAGTGATCATAAGCGTTTGGCCCGGCGGCACACTTTCGCCTACTTTATCACTTAAATATTCTACGTAAAAAGTATTATTCCAGTATGCCAGCATTGGTTGATGATTATACGTGAACCCAAATCCATCTGCCTGGTCGGGATGCTCACGATTCGCTCTGAAGATCTGCATACTGTGTACACCTATCACAGGGGTTAATCTGCCGTTGTGGTAATCTACATCAACAACCGTATTGCCGGTATATCTCACCGTATCCTGTGCAGCGGCAACCGACCAGTATCCGGTAATGATTATTAATAATATGGATATTCTAATTCTAAGCATTTCTATTATTGGTTTACCTGTTGCGCGGCAGCTAACTTTAATTGGTTAAGCGTTTTTTCGCTTACTTTAAATATTGTACCATGTTTATGGCCCTGCGGCACACTAACAGAATCGGCTATATCGGTAAATGTTTTAAAATCGGTAGTACGCATACAGCCGAACTTTTTAAGTCGATAAGAATCGTAATAAATTAACCAGTTATTGCCCGCTTTAGTTATAGTAGGCCCTTCAGAATACAACTCCGTGAAACGTTTGGAATAATTGGTATAAGGCCCAAGCGGATTGCTACTAAATGCCACCAGTATATTACGATTTGGCCGTGTATTATCCTTCATCACCAATACATATTTGCCCTTATCCATTTTTACAATTTCCGGGTCGATCACACTAAAACCGGGATCAAGGAATAATTTGGCTGGAGTAAATGTTTTAAAATCCTTAGTGATAGTATAATACAAGCGGTGATTATTATTCTCATCCTCCTCACCTTTTGGAAAGCGGAAAGGTATAGTTGATGCCCAGGTAATAATAAAATCATCAGCTACATCATCATAAAACAACTCCGGTGCCCAGGCATTAACTGCTGTTGGTTCATCGGCCATAACGTTTAGATGCTGTTCTGCCGACCAATGTATCAGATCTTTTGATTCTGCATAACCTATGCCTGTATCGTTCTTCCATCCGGTTGTCCATACCAGGTGATACACACCATCAGGGCCTTGTTCAATAGATGGATCGCGCATTATTTTTGCATCGCCAACTTCAGGTTTTATGAATATATGGTTCAGATCGGTCCAATGGTAAGCATCGTGACTATATAATAACCTTAAGCCAGCGCTTGCAGGCTCGTTAAAGGATGTAAATAGGTACACATCTTTCCGCACTTTGCATGAGAGCAAAACTACGCTGGTTAAAATCAAGATGTATATATTTTTAAATCCCACCATCATTATTCTCCTTCGGTTTATATAGCATCAAGGATCAATACCCAATCATTCCCATTTGCAGGTTTGCCAGGGGGATTAAATTTCGTGATTTTTGATTTATTATAGGTACCAATAGCTGTAATATTACCGTTACGGGGGTTATACCATGAGGCTTTTACTTTATTACCCGATAACTTCATAGTATTTATATCCATATTTCGACCGGTGTAAGTATATATAAACGCATAATTTTTGCCGCGCGTGGCTATCAATCTGTTATATCTTACTCCTTGATTATCTGCAATCAACGACTGATCGGGTACACGCTCAAAATATGGGCGTGACAGCATGAGCTTTTTGAGATAAATCATTTGCTGTGCGCCAGGGTCGTTGATCGAGTTATACCAGTAACCTTTTGAACCGTACGCACCAATGGCTTTATCTTTCGGATTATGCATCTGCATTACATCGTTATTACCATAAGTATATCCGCAGGCCCCAGCAAAAACCGACCAGTAACCGTAGCGCCTTACATCAGCATCGGTCCATTTAGGCAGATTAATGTCATGTAAACCATAAGGTATTTTTTCATACGATGGTTCAGCGTCTAATGTAGGCTTAACAGGTATTTTTTTATAATCAACCTGTACATAGCGCCAGTTATCTTCACCGTAATTAAAATCCTTTTTCGAAGTATCCTGTGCGTAATTCTTGTGGCCTGATTGGAAGCTGTTAAAGCTTAACCATGGTTCATTATGAAACCAGATAGATGACTGTGTTCTGCCTCGCGGATGAAAGGTCATCAAATGAGCTGGATCAATACTATGGATGGTGTTGCCTATGGCATTCCATACTTTTATAGAATCGCTGCCGTCAATATCGCCGCCATTCATCCATATCACGTTACTGAATGACTTATATCTGTTTGCTAAAAACGTGGCATATGCTTTAGCCTGAGTGGCATTTATATGCGCAGCCTTTACTACCGACCCCCAAACTGGTACCAATGCTATGTAGATGCCTTTGTCAGCAGCTCTTTTAACTATCCAGTCTATATTATCCCAATAATCATACGCTTTCGGATTATCAAGCGAATTGCCGGGAGTTAACTTGGGTGTCATTATGTTTTTGTTGGATAATGCAGAATCGCCATAAAAATCAACTTCGGAAAGGCTATGCAATACCATTACCTGTATTACATTAAAGCCCTGCTCACGACGGGTTTCCAGATATTTTTCAGCATCCTCACGGTCAAGCTTTGAGAATAATAGCCAGCCGGTATCACCCATCCAAAAAAATGGCTCATTATTGGCTGTAAAAAAACGGTGATTAGATGATACTTTTAAAACAGGCAATACTATTTCATCGCTTTTTATAAAAAAAAGCAAACAGGAAATAACACCTATCAGACCAATCCTTGTTAACATAATTATTTAGATACGGGTAAGCCATAAAATAGCATCCCCCGATTTAGGGCTTTTAATTTCAACATCGTTACCGCCTTTTACCTGTTCCTCTCCCGGTAATGCCTCACCAGTTTTTGGGTCGATCCATTTTGCTTTATAACTGGCGTTTGGTGAAAGATCCAGACGGATTTCATCAGAATTAGTATAAACGATATAACCTTTTGATGTATTTCCTAATGCCCATTGATCTTTCGGATTACCCGGTAAATCAATGCTTTTCATGGTCGATGCATCGCTCAAAAATTGTTTATCAGTTGTTGCAGGCAATACCGGCAGTGAGCCACCCGCCATTAGCACAGCCCAACCAAAATGGTCATAGCCATCAGCAGAATATAGTACCGCCTTATCAGGATATTTTTGTCTGTATTCATTCACCGCACGATAAACCTGCTCAAATGTTGATGCCTTTGGTTTATAGATCCGTTCTTCCTGACGTGGTGCAAGGCTTTGCCCGCCGTCTGGTGCATATGTTTTACCGTTGCCCTCGTAATACCAATACCTGATATCGATCACATTGATAACCGAAGCTTTTGCCGGATCAGCTAAAATAGCATCCTGTACATCTTTGGTGGCGCTCAGGCCGATGATCTCTTTCTTTTTGTGTAGTGTTTCCCATTGCTTAATGGTTTCAACCCAAAACTGCATAAAGTGTAGCGGCCCGGTAAATTCAGCGCTTATGGTTTGAATAACACCGTTATTATCGGCAAAATTATCCATACACTTATTGATATACGCTACCAATAAATTATGCCTTGCAGGGTCGTTTTCAGTATAGAACTGTTCGGCCATAAACTGGCGCTTGTCGCCGGCATAGTTTACGGGTTCAGGAAAACCAGTGTTGTTTATATTATTGGCTGTTCTCCACGGAAAATCAGCATAATGTGCGCCTGCTTCTATAATATTGTGCTGAAAGAAGTTTTGATGAAATAGTACCAATCCTTTTTCATCAGCTATATCAGCAAATTGTTTGAGGCGACTCCAATACCAAAGATTATACTTTGTAAGATCATACTTACTTAAACCATCCCACGCTAATTCCTTACCACTGCGTGCAAACGGAAGTTCATAAAATGGCGGCCAAACATCGCCATCCATCCTACGGATACGCTCATGATCATCACGACGACGATCATACCATAAACCATAATTGTGCTCTAATACAATTATATTATCCTTTAGCATCCAATTGGCTACATCATCCAGATCATCTGTTAAACCTGTACCTGTACGCCCTGGTACCCAACGTGTAATGTCGGGTTTGGCTGTGCTTTTTAAATAATCAGGCTTAACGGTTCCACTCCACCATGGGGCTTCAAAATGCTTACCTTCCAAAACAGTATTGCCACGTACCAGCCAGCCATTTGTAACACTCATTTTTGGTGCCATTGCCGGAGCTATGACTTGTTTATAGCCTATTTCATCAATGCTTTTCGCTCCTGATGAAGCAATACTGATCGGATTTCTTTTTGGCGCTGCATCAACCCAATCGCCTATAGTAGTTGCGGGCTTTCTGGCTGCAGCCAGTAGTGCGGCGGCTTCAGCTACAGTAGGGCTACTTGATGGTTCTGTCGCAATGCGTAATATATCTGCCTGTTTACTAACATCTTTATTTAATCTATCGGCTAATTGTGCGTAATATAAACTACGTGGACTTAAAATTTCATTTGAGGCCTGCCAATAACCATCTCCACCAAATTGCGCCCATGTACCAAAGGCCCAATTTTGTGCAGTTGGCGGTTGATAGCAATCAACATGTGCAGCACTGCAATTCCAAAACACGCTATTTGCAGCATTCCAGCCGGCTCCCTGGCCATCCTGACCACGGTTTATATAACTTAAAGCCTGCCCATCAATATTAGTAATATCAAATAATACGCCTGATGCCCAGCTATCAATACCACCGCTGAAACTATAGGGTTGCCATGCTGAGCATTGTACAAAAGCGGTTGGACCGGGCGTACAATACCCGGTAGCAAAATCATGAAAGCCATTTACAGCGTAAAGACGCTGAAAAAGTGTTTGCCCACCCATTGTCCAGAATGTATTACGGCGTAGGCCGCCAATTTCGGATACAGGTGCTAATGATTTACAGTCTTCAACTGTTATGCGGTTTGCGGTTTCTAAAACAAAAACCGCTGAACCTGCAAAATGCTCAAATATCACCTGGCGAACCCAGGCATCTGATACGTTTTCCATAGTGATAGCCATCCAGCGATGCGCCTCATCTTTTGGGTTGTTTACATCATAAGCTGATTGTAAACGAATATTTTCTATGCCAGTCCGGTCAATTCTGCCGGGCCAGTCATACTTTGCTACCATTCCGCCGCCATAGGTACTATCTAAAGCTGTGGTAATAGGTGCATCTATTGTAATTGTGTTTCCATTTATGGCTGTGATCTTGCGATCCCAGTTTATATCACGCTCACCTGGTTTCCAGGCTAAGGCGGTAAGGTCGCCGCCAAAATGATCGGTGCCTAATTTACTGATCCAATCCTGCGTGCTTGGGCGGTGAATAATTATCATATCCCCGGTTTTAAAATCACCAGGATCGGCAACGTGAAAAGTTAATGCGTTAACAGGTACGTAAGCATCTGTTATTTTAATTTCTTTTGATTTTTTACGATCATTCTTGCCTGAAACCTGAATCAAAGTTACCCTATCCTTTCCTGCTCCAAGCAATATGGTGCCATCAGCTCCCATACCACTGCCACGAAGTACTACCCCTGATGCTTTTATTTTCAGACTGCCGAAAACTTCATAAATACCTTTATTTAATAATACCGCACCACGAAAACCATCTTTACCCGCGGGTAAAGATGCTACATAATCCAATGCAGACTGGATACGTAAAGTGGCATCGCCTTTTTTAAGTGGAACAATTACACGTACAGGAACAATGGGTATTGGTTGTTCTGATGCCATGTAACCGCAGTAAGAAAAATCGGGAATACGGTCGCCGTTCTCATCAGTCTGATAAACTATTTTTCCGTCTTTACCTACTGAAAGTGGCGCTGTTGGTTTGTTTATCTTTTTACCTTTTTGGGCTATTGCGGGAGTGTGCATTAGCACACCCCCGGCAAATAATCCCACCAATAAACCTATTATTTTATTTCTGAGTAATTTCATTATACTTTTTACCCTATTAATTTAATTTGCCATCTGGCATAGGGTGTTCTCCCTTATCTGCTACCGAATTCAGGTAAACTTCAATGTTAGTATAGCCACCACCATTTTTGGCGGGTTTACTTGCATCACTAGCATCATGCGGGTTCAGGCCATGAGCAATCTCATACGAATCAGGCATACCATCATTGTCGCTATCTTTGTATGGAGTGCCTTTGTATACAGGATAACCTCCAACTTGCCATGGCGCAGTTATGATCCCTAACTTATATGAATCTCTAGGTAATTTACGTATTTTGAACTGGAAATCTGTATCTGTTTTCATTTCTTTATAGGCGATTTTACCTGTTCTTACTTGTTCTGCAATACGCAAATCAACCGCATCACGATGTGGCAAGGTTGCGCCTGCGTTTTCAACAACAAATTTATAAGCCTGTTGTGCTGACATAATAGTTACAGGAGCCATTGGGAAAGGTGTTGCCGAATACATGTAATCTTTGTATGGTCCAGCATCAGGTAATTCATCAACCTGTACACCGCCAGCCCAGTTATCAGCAGTAATGGCAGGATATCCTTCCATTATATTACCTACAACATAAGCACGGCCAAATACGCGCTCCTTAAGTTTACTACGACCTGATTCAGGTTTTAATATCCGGTGGCCTACAGCATCATCTTTAGGTGTAACCGGTCCCGGTTTAAAATAATTATTGATGATGTTAAAGTTAGTAGTGTAATCGCCGCCATCCATTGAGCGATGGTGCCAGTTAAAAACTACATTGTTTACAAAAGTGTAAATACCATTCCAGCCAACTGATGGATTGCGGCCGGTATTATCAGCCCACATATTGCGGAGCAGTGTACTGTTTTCCCCGCCGGTTGTACTCCCAAAAGAATGATTCCAGTAATCCAAAGCCTCAGCATAAATACAGTTTTGAACGGTAATATTTACAGTTCCTAATTTTTCATCTTTAGAACCATCTCCCGGATCGAACATATGGCGATACATAGAAAAGTTTTCATCTAATCCCCAGCTTGTAGAGGTATGGTCAACAATAATATTACCAACAGGATCACCTCCAAGGGCATCATCGCGCCTGCCGACATTCGTTTCACCACGACGGAAACGCATATACCTAATAACAACGTCATGCGTATTTACCCAAAATGATTCACCCGCCACGCAAATGCCATCACCAGGGGCAGTTTGGCCTTCGATACTGATATAAGGTGCTCTTACTATAATAGGGCTTTTGATATGGATAATACCGGCTACGTTGAATACAATGATACGCGCGCCACCTTGCTCACAAGCCCAACGTAAAGTACCGGGTCCATTATCGGCAAGGCTGGTTACTACATATACCTTACCGCCTCTGCCACCAAAAGTAAATTTACCTCCACCTTCAGCACCCGGAAAAGCAGGTATTTTTGCTTGCGGCAAATCTTCAGGCCTTGCTGCCCACGGTACATAAACCTTGCCTTTTCTCATATCTGCCTGTACAATAGGATAAGCAACCTTCCATGCAGAATCTGAATGCCGCATAGCTGCGGCCATCATTGAATCGCTTTCAGCCTGAACTGATTTTGGCACTTGCGGATATTGGGCAAATGCGTGATTCGCAAAACCCAAAGCTACGGCCAGTAAAAATAAGCCTGTCGTCTTTTTCATATTTAAATTTATCATATTCTCTTTAAAATAGAGACAGCAGAAAGCCTTAATGGTTCTGCTATCTCTATTTTGTTACTTAGTTGGATCAAAAGGGCCGCCCCAAGTATTATTTTGCAAAAGGGCCGGATCATTTTGAATGGCCGTTGGTGGTATAGCGAAAAAATAATCCGCTGTTTGGTAAGCTATAGGGGAACTATCCAAATTTACTATTGTTTGACCAGGAATAGTTGGACTTTGGGTAGCTGAACCATTAAAGTAGTTATTGTAAACATAATCCAGTCCCATGGTATTTACCAAGTTTTCACGTGTTAGCGCCAGGTAATCAGTTGTAGTTCCCTTAACATAATTCAATGCAATGGTTAAACCTGTTCTTTTTGTACCATCAAGGGGGCCAGCTGTCATCGTTATACCTTGTCCATTATTACCAGAAACCTGATCCAGCAATTTGTATCTCCTTAAGTCCCAGTATCTTTTACCTTCATAGGCAAATTCTATTTGCCTTTCATATAAAATAGCAGAAACCATTTGAGATTGGCTCATACCTGCTTGTAAGCCATACATGCCATCAGTTCCTGCAAGTATGCCTGCCCTTTTTCTGATAGCTTTTAAATCGGCAAGCGGCGTATTCAAATCTCCTGTTTGGGCAGCGGCTTCCGCACGGTTAAGTAATACTTCGGCATAACGGATTTCCTGCCAATCAGTACCTGCAAATGCCAGATTAGTTGCAGTTAGAGCAGGGTCAACAGCTTTACGTAGGTAAAATCCGGTACTGGTATGGCCTGAAACTTCAGTAGTAACTATGGCGGTTGCGCTAGTAAAATAATCATAAGTCCACAATCTGTTAGTACTATTACCTTCTAATGGCCAGGTACAACCATTATAAGCAATAGTTTGAGCAAACCTCGGATCACGGTTGTCATAAAAAAGTAGAGGATTATATGGATATGCAGCAGAGGCGTTGGTAATTTGATGCCCATCAATCATCGGAAACGCTTCTACTTCAGTCCAGGTAGGCTGAACACTTCCTTTTCCAGCCAAAGCCACCGGAATACAAGACGTGGTATAAGTTTCAGGATTGGTACCGTTCGCATCAGTTAATGTATTGTATTCTGTAACAAATACAGCTTCAGGGTTTGACGGCTTACCGTTGCTACCTGAACCTTCAGTAGTCCACATTGTTACGTCTTCTTTTGGATATAAACCAAAGCCTTCTCCAGTAAGTGTCGTAATAGCAGCATTACAAGCGGTAAGTGCAGTTTGCCAACGGGTTACATCATTAGTAGTATTAAATTGAGGGCTTGCCCATGTATTTAATACGCGGCCCAGGTAAGCCTGAGCAGCTCCTCTGGTAATACGACCGTAATCGGCTGTCTGTGGCCAGTAAGCTGGTAAGCTTTTAATAGCCGTGGTAAGATCGGAAACTATTTGTGTAAATGTTTGGGTTGTGGTACTCCTTGGTACCTGCGCAGCGGTTTTAGCGGCCGAACCTACAACCGGAAGTGGTGTTAATACCAGCGGAACACCACCATACAACTTAACCAGCTCAAAATACCGGTAAGCGCGCCAGAATAAACATTGGGCCACCATTCTTTTTTTGGTGCCTGTATCAATAGTGCCGTTATTCACATTAACTATAAACGTATTAATTGCAGCTATATGCCCATAATTATTACTGGCGCTATTAGATGAAGGCAAATCGCCCACTGTAGTATTAAGTACCGCGCCGGTAGTATAAGGGCTTCCGCCCGAAGTTTCCTCTGTTAATGAATTGGCCCCTACAGTTCCTATGGAACTGTTTGATCCTCCGCTGCCATACCAGCCGGGCTGATTTTGTGTATAAATTGTATTTAAAGCGAAGGTAGCATTAAGTGAATCATCAAAAACCTGGCTCGTTGTAAGCGTTGAAAGAGATTGTTTTTCAAGAATTTTTTTGCAGCTCGAGAACCATATGGATGATATTGCAAGTGCTACAAGTATGATATTTAATTTTTTCATTTTTTTATATTTTTAAAATCCAACATTTAAACCTACTGAGAAAGTCCTAAGATTTGGATAAGTTTCCCAACTTGCATTTGGCGACCTGTAATGATCTGGATATGGGTTTAAAATACTCGCTACGTTTTGACACACAGCATAAAGCCTGGCACTACTAACACCTACTACTTTAGTCCATCGGTTTGGCAAAGTATAACCCATGGTAGCTGTACCAATGTTCCATGAAGTAGAACTAATGAACCAAAAATTAGAAGTCACATTATAATCGGTGCTAAAAGCTGGTGCCGGATATTTGGCATTAGGGTTTTGAGGTGTCCAGTGATCGGCCCAAAAAATAGGCTTATTTTCTGTATAATCATGTACTCCATTTCCAATGCCAGTGTATTCATAACTTGGTATTTGACCGGTTCCACCCCAGCTGATTCCTGTACCAATATTAAAGGAAAATGCTTTATAGGAGGTACCAATGTTAAGCCCGAAACTATTATGATTACTTGATTTATGTGATAGATATTTAACGTCATTAAGAGAAGGTGAAGCAGAAATTACACCATCATGATTCAAATCCGCATAATTAATCATACCCGGTGCAGGGGTCATGCCGAAAATTTTAACATTCTGTGCCCCACCTGCTTCTGCAGCCCTTGAAGCGATAATTTGATTGGCTTGCGCCTGGGTACGTATTATACCTAATGATTCGTAGCCAAGTACGCCCTGATCATCAGATCTGCCCGTATTGTCTTCGATTGTTCCTATTAAGCCTGGAGAAATATCTTCTCTGATATTTTTATCATCACTCCAGGAAAAGGATCCATGAAGATCATAGCTCCAGTCATTGGTAATATGATCCCTCCATCCTACTGCAATCTCATAGCCAAAGGTATTTACAATACCATAATTTTCAGAAGGTGCAGTGTTACCTATAGTGAACGGAACCGCGCCACTAAGGGTTGTTAACAGATCATATCCGTGACTCCAAAAATAATCCGCGGTAACAGCTAAGCGACTCTTTAAAAATTCCGCATCTACACCATAATCTAATTTTGTAGTATGATCCCAGGTTAAGGTGTTGCCAGGGTTGGGCAAGGTACCCTGCGTATAACCATAACCCCTATCACCTTCGTTAAATACAGCGCCGCCACTGCTGCCGGTAGCAATATTATATTGTTGGGCATATAAATACGGCGGTGTATTATCGGTACCTGTAAAACCTATATTCGCTCGTAACTTCAACATATTGATAAATGCGAAATTATCTTTAATAAAACTTTCGTTGGATGCAACCCAGCCTAATGATAATGAACCAAAATTACCATATTGGTTAGGACCTGAAAAATCCCCGTTACCATCTCTACGGAATACACCCTGGAAAAGATATTTACCATCATAGTCGTAATTTACACGGCCAATGTATGATAATAGTCCAGTTTCAGCTATTACACCATTTGCCTGGTTAGCTGAAGTTGTACCGCTTGTAAAATTAAAGTTAGGTAAACCTCCGGGGTCTGGCGTATCTGCCTCAGTTTTTACGCCATCTATATAGGTTGTTCGTGTCTCATACAAGCCTAATATGGTCAAATTACTTTTACCGAAACTACGCGTATAGTTTAAACCAGCATCTAACTGATCGGAAGTATAAAAAGAAGGGTTAAAAGTTATGTCATTTCCGTTGGTTATGGTATATACCTTACCAGGTGTGCCGCCAGGAATATGGTCATTAGAACCTAAGCCGCTAAATAGCGTATAATTAAACGTAGTACCATACTGTTGACCAACGCCGGTGTTTTCGTTATAATTATAAGTAACAGTAGCGATTAAACCCTTTACGCCAGGAATTTCATAAGTTGCCTTACCTATAATATTTGTAATATAACTTATACTTTCTGTATAGTTATCGGAGTTTTCATATAACCCAATATTAACATTATCAAGGTTAGCTGATTGCCCTGCTGTATTAAGCTCAACATTCTGGCCATCAATCTCATATTTATCCCAAGGTTGTGCCACCTCTAATGATTCCACATCTTCGTTCAGATTTTCTGAAGTACCGCTTGTTTTATACCAAAAACTTTTGCTGTATTGCTGAGTATAATTCATACCGAGGCTTACTGTTAAACCTTTGGCAGGTTTAGCTTCAACATTTGTGCGTAAACTATATTTATAGGAATTTATACCGGAGAAATTTGAACCTTGATTATTATAATCGCCGCCTATATAATAAAGCACCTTATCAGTACCACCACTTATACTTAACGCTTCGCGCTCAACATCTGCAGAATGAAAATATTCCTTAAAAAAATCGGTATTATTGGCAGGGTTCGCAAAGTAAGCTAATTCATCAGGTGTGTACCAAAGAGCGCTCCTGGTAGTGGGTGAATTATTAATGTAACCATTCGCATTAATAGAATTGCCTGTAGGTGCACCGGTACCGGTGTTATAACTTTCAGCCATTTGGTTATAATCATTGATCCAGGTAGATAACTGAGCGCCACTCAATTCTTTAGGAGGATTAGTAGTATTCGCGGTACCAAATGATGTACTGAAACTAATTTTAGGAGCACCTATTTTACCTCTTTTGGTACGTACCAGAATAGCGCCATTGGCACCATCAATACCATAAATCGCAGCCTCACCGTCTTTCAAAATAGTAATGCTTTCAATTTCGTTCGGATCGAGCAATTCAAAATCACTGGCAGTACGTACAATGTCATCAATAACATACAATGTATTTGTACCCGTACCATTTTTCGATAAAGTTACCGGGTTTCTGATTGTTATATTTGCAGGTTGACCGGGGCGTTGTGACGGTACGCTTATACCTACACCACCCTGATAAATGCCATTACTAAGGGTTTGAGCCATATTAAGTGCAGGAATATCTTGGATTTGTTTCATATCTACTGATATTAGCGCACCCGTCAAGGTTGCCTTCTTTTGCGTACCGTAAGCTGTTACCACAACCTCATCCAAGTCGTTATTTAATGGCACCAGCTTAAAATCAGCGGTTTTTTGACCTACCAATAGTGTTTTTTCCTGATAGTTATATCCCACGAATTTAACCCCAATAACTACATTTTGTAAATTAGTTACTTTGATGGAATATTTGCCATTTATATCTGTTGCCGTTGCAGTGGGACTGCCTTTAATTTGCACTGTTACACCTGGCAATGGAACATTTTTCTCATCTATTACAGTACCGGTTATGGTCCTGTTCTGAGCTTTTAGTACGTTGCCGAGAAGCAACAATACTGAAAATAGAAGGTAAATTTTTCTCATAAAATTTAAGGTTAATTTTTAATTGGTATGTATTATTATATTTGGTTTAAATGCTTGGTGATTAATAGGTGCCCATCGTATTAATCAACTTTTATAATTGCCTAATTTTATCCTTTCTGCGCTGATCTTTCTTTTATACGTTCCTGCCACTCCTCACCTGCTTTTTTCATATCATAACCCTGGGCTGATAAATAATTGTTTATTCTGCCTTTATACTTACCAAACCAGGCATGCTTTTTCTCTGAGGATTCAGCATCTATAGCATGTTCCCGTGCTTCTAATAACCATGTTTTAATTTGCAGCTTTTGCGGCTCCGTCAAATTTGGCAATTCATCGAGGTATGCACCATAAGTTAGTGGTAATATTTTATAGGTCATCTCATCTTTAACCTCATCTATTTGCTGCGGGGTAAGTTCGGTACCGAGTTTTGATAAATAAGATACATGTAATGCACTCAATTGTTTCTCAACATTGCTATCAATAGTGGCTACTTGCGCATTAACTGCGGCTTTATCATCGCCTGATTTTGCTTTTATCTCTTTAACCTGTTCATTGCGGTTATCATGAATTGCACTCAGGTTACGGTATTGATTAATTATTATATCAGTTACGCGTTTAAATTTCGCCGAATCAGTGATACCAAGCGCCGAAACTATTTTTTCAGATCGTTTGGTTATTACTTGCGTATAATTTGTCTGATCATTAGCAGTTGCCGTTTGTGCACTTGCATAGGATAAGCTTACAATCATGATACACGCAATAAAAAAGTATTTCTTCATTTGTATTTAAGTAAAAAGTGAATATATATTGAATATTACTATACTATTTATTCAATAGTATAATTGTATTAACAACACTAATTAAGTAATCAATAATTTTATTAAGACTTAATCAGGAAAACAAAAAATATAATTTATTAGTTTGGTTTATATAAAGCAGGCACTCTTGTCATTAAAACAGCCTTCAATAACAAATATCATGTAATAGTAATTGCTATTACTACTCGTATTTATCAACTTATTGTATGATATTATCATGGGGCTCATTACGTTATATCACGATATCTTTACATTATGTTTTTATACTAATGCTTGACCAGATCATATTTTTTTCACTACATTTAACCTCTCAAGCCAAATAACCAATAGTAACCAGGTCAGATAATTGATCACTTTTTTATTAAATTTAAGTTCAAAATGAAACCACATTTTCTTAAAGTTGATGTTCAACCGCAAAATTCGTTTAGTATCAGGCATGATATTTTACCTACTTTCCGGGGTATATGGCATTACCATCCCGAACTGGAATTACACTATGTTATTAAAGGCGAAGGTGTGCGCTTTATTGGAGATAATATCAGCAACTTTTCTTCGGGAGAAATATTATTGTTAGGCGAAAAACTGCCGCATTGCTGGCGATGTAAAGAAGAGTATTTCCAGCCCGATTCAGGGCTTAATGTTGAGGTGATAGTTATACACTTTTTGCCTGATTGCCTGGGGCGCTATATGCTTAATTTGCCTGAAGCCTATTTACTACCAAAACTGTTTGAAAAAGCTAAAAACGGTATAATAGTTAATGGCCCGGCTAAAGAAGAATTAAAGCGTTTAATGCATCGTGCTGTTAATGCCAATAATCTTGACCGTATAATAGTATTATTATCAATACTTAAAATACTGGCTGAAAATGATGATTTTGAACCCATCACCTTATCGCATAATGAGTTTCATCAATCAAATGAATCAGATACCATTCGCCTCAATAAAGTTTGTGCCTATACGCTAACTAATTATAAAAAGGAAATAAGTTTGAATGAAATAGCAGCCATCGGAAATTTAAGTGTAACCTCTTTTTGCAGGTACTTTAAATTAATGACAAAAAAGACATTTTCCGACTTTTTAACCGAGATAAGGATAAGCCATGCCTGTCGTTTTTTAATTGAAGATAAGCTACCTACAGAAGTACTTTGTTTTGAGTGTGGTTTTAACAATATATCTAACTTTTACCGTCATTTTAAGAAAGTAACAAACATGACACCGCTTGAATATAAAAGAAGGTATCTGAAAGGGCAAGCTCCACAAGTAGCGCAAAGCGCGTAATCCAACTTATTTTACGGTTAAAACCAAATTTGCTGGCTTTAACCCGTTTGCTGTAGCATTAACTACAACCTTACCTTTGTTTTTTGTTGCCTGAGCTATCAGCAAGCACATACCGTGAAATGCCTTTCGGTGGTTTGCTTTAAATGATTCCATACTTATCTGTGAACCATTATCAACGCCTGCAATGTGTGCAGGGCCTGTTACTTTGAACATAACGAGATTATCAGCATCAGGAACTATATTGCCGTTGCTATCTAATACTTTTACCGTTATAAAAGAAAGATCTCTCCCATCGGCATTTATAGTTTGCCTATCTGCTGACATTTCAATTTTTGCAGGCTGACCTGCAGTATGAACTTCTTGAGATAGTACAATTTTGCCATTTCGCCGGGATACTATTCTTAATGTTCCCGGTTCAAATTTAACTTTCCAATTTACGTGCAGATCATCGCCTTGTTTGGTTTTTATACCTAACGACTTTCCATTCAAAAACAATTCTGCTTCATCGGCCTGACTGTAATAGGCCCAAACATCAATTATTTGCCCGGCTTTCCAGTTCCAGTGTGGTAACAGGTGTAAAACCGGCTTGTTTGTCCACTCGCTTTGATACATATAATACACATCCTTTGGAAATCCGGCCAGATCAATTATCCCAAAATAAGAACTACGGGCAGGCCATGGATATGGGGTTGGCTCACCAATGTAATCAAAGCCAGTCCATATGAATAAGCCGGAAAGGAAATTATATTTTTTAATAATTTTCCAGGTTTCTTCATGTGTTGATCCCCAATAAGCTGCTACATTATCATAGGCGGTAACTGCAAATTCAGCATTACCTTGCGTAAATGGTATTTTTGAACCTTGCGGCCAATGGCGCGTGGTATCAGTTGGGGTGTCATAAAACCCTCTTGTTTCCAGGGCCGACATTGTTTCTGTTGCGATAAATTTTTGACCGGGGTAGTTTTTCAAAAAATCGGCATATACTTCAGGATGATAATTTAAGCCGACCAGGTCCAACGCTCCCGATTTATAAATAAAGTTTTTATGCGGATCGGATTCACTCAAGGCGGATGTAACAGGCCGGGTACTGTCAATATTCTTCACAATTTTAACCAATTCACGTGCTATAGTAATACCTGTACTATCGAATTGTTCACGGATCTCATTACCTATACTCCATATAATTACAGATGGGTGGTTACGATCACGTAATATCTGATCCTCCAGATCTCTTTTATGCCATTGCGCCCAATCTTCATGATAATCGTGTTTGGTTTTCTTTTTCGCCCACATATCAAAGGCTTCATCCATAACTAAAAATCCCATTTTATCGCACAGATCCAAAAATTCAGGTGCCGGTGGATTATGTGACGTGCGAATAGCATTGCAGCCCATATCCTTTAAAATTTGTAATTGCCGTTTAATTGCTCGTGTGTTAACCGCGGCACCCAAGGCACCTAAATCATGGTGCATACATACACCTTTGATTTTAGTATGTACACCATTAAGAAAAAAACCTTTTTGTGAATCGAATTCAAACGACCGTATCCCGGCGTTGACCGTATAATTATCCAACACTTTGTTGCTTTTTAATATCTGCAACACTACTTTGTATAAATAAGGATGATCTGTTGACCATAGTTGCGGATTTTCGACTATCAAATCAGCTTTACTAGTTAATTGATTGTCATTCAAATTCCCAATAGACGAGATATTGGTTGCAACAGTTTTACCTTGCTCATTATAAACGGTGATTTTAAAATCCAGATTTTTATCATGAGCTATTATGGTTGTGCTTACATGAACAGTAGCTTCATTATTGGTAATTTTTGGTGTAGTAATAAAAGTGCCCCACCTTTTAAAGTATGTTTTATTTACTGTGGTAAGCCATACATTGCGGTATATGCCCGAACCACTGTACCAGCGAGAATTAGGTTGATCTGAATTATCAACCTTTACAGCAATAACATTATTATGATCGCCAAAATTTAAATACGGTGTAAGGTCATAGCTAAATGAGATATACCCGTTTGGTCTTTTGCCGAGGTAATGACCATTTATCCAAACTTCGGAGTTATGGTAAATCCCATCAAAATCAATAAATACATTCTTTTTTTTTGAAGATGAAGGAACTTTGAATATTTTACGATACCAGCCAATCCCGGCAGGTAGGCCTCCCTCGCCTTGTGTTGTGGGATTTTTTTCACTAAAACTTCCTTCTATGCTCCAATCATGTGGTAAATCAAGTTTACGCCATTTACTATCGTTAAATTTCGGTGATTTTGCAAGGCTATCATCACCCATCATAAATTTCCAGTTATTATCAAAGCTTTCCCTGCTGCGCACAGATTGTGCCGATGCATTAAAGCAGCAGAATAAAACAACTATTAAATTGGTGAAAAATAATTTCATCTTAACTACTTAACAAACCTGTATTACATCCATATTCAATAACTGCCCAAGCTTACTGATCTTTGAAGCGATATGCCCTACCCCAACCGCGCAATGATGTGCGGGGCCATAACTATTCCAGTTATTGACAAACTTTCTGGCACCAATGCTGAATTTATAACGGCTATTTGTATTGCCAATCTCCAATATCGGGCCGGGAACTGATTCAGCTTCAGCTACCAGCAGCATCAACTTGCCTCCAGCTTGTTCAACTACTGACAACAAAGTTACCGGGCCATTTTTAACCGACATTTCTACTGATAACCCTCTGCCCACTTTACCGTGATATACTTTTAGTGGGCGCACCTTTGTTTTGCCTTCGGCTATGGCTATATGGCCAGGGCCGTCGTGCCCCATTAATACTACATCATCTTTAAAATCCATGGCATAATACTCCGTAAATGACCCGCCTGCACCAAAGCTATCCATGATCTTCATTGCCTGAGCATTCTTTATCTCATACTCACCTGCAACCGGGATATTTCTTGCTGTTAGTAATGAATTACCTAATATGATGGAGCTGATGGTATCTTCATTATCAAAATTACAAGTGCCTTTATAATAATAGGCCATAGATCCTAACTGATATTTTGCTACCAATTTGTCAAGTGCTATTGATGTTTTGGCAGCTCTTTCCAATTCTTCTATAGCACAATCTTCCTGCACATCAAACAACTCACTAAATTCCTGCATTCGTTGTTTTATTTCATCACCTGTAACTGTCTTCCTCAAACCAGCCAGTTCATCAACTTCAATCAGTTCAATATGACCACCAAAGCTGGCATATTGCTGGGTAAGGTCGGAGTAGATATCCAGCATGCCGCTGTAATAATGCCCCATACAGCCCAACCTGTTGTACGCCATAATATGAGCAACTTTAGCGGCTTCTACCCATTCAGTTATTTCGTCCCAGCATTCAGGGTCATTATGCAACATCCCAGTAATCTGATGAAATTTAATACCCGTACGTTTAAACACATTGGCAATTTCAGGAACCGGGCATGCGGAGCAGTAGGCCAACCATTCGCCTGTCATCTTAGTACGGTCGCTCATCTGGTTAAAGCTTGCATAGTCAATTGCTGCTTCAGGTGAAAGGTTTAATATAATAACGGGTACTTTTGCCCGCTGTACAACCGGCAATACTGTTGAAGATAAGGCATAAGTTGTTACATATAAAAATATCAGATCCACATCTTCCTGCCTGAATTTACGGCCTGCTTCAAATGCTTTTTCGGCAGTATCTATCAATCCCAGGTTTATTATTTCAGGGTGAATAACTGATATCTTTTGGTCAACAACCGATAAATAACTTTCCAATCTTTCTTTTAAGCCAAAAAACTGTTCCCAGTAGGCATCCAATCCTATACCAAACAATCCTATTTTTAATGCTTGCATATTTTATTTCTTAACCTTAACTGGTGGCGCTACAAAGTTCAATTCACTTTTACCCATGTATTTTGATGTTGCCACGGCTATACCCCGCTGCTGGCTTTTATCAACCGCACAATAGAAATGGTAAACTACACCCTTCCATTTTACTACGTATGACTTATGGGCAAATTCATTATCAAAAGGCTCCGATGCCTGGATAAGTTTCGCACCTGTCCAATCTGTCCAATGCACTAAATCGTATGAACAGGCAAAACGGTTAAACACACCGCCGGGCCCGGTTTTCCAAAATGCACCGAAATAAAACATTATGTATACATTACCTATTTTTTGAATATCCGGATCTCCTGTTATACCAGCGCCATGATTCAATACAGGATCTTTTCCATAACGTGACCAGTGCAGCATATCATCAGATGTTGCCATGCCGATACGTTCTGCACCGCGTTTTTTATCGACACTATCGCCATTAGCATTATAGTACATTACAAACTGGTGCCCGGTAAGTCTCGATTTATCCCAGATCACTGTTTCCTTATACTGCGTATGATTATCCCACCATGAAACATCTTTATCGAGTACTGACAACACCGGATGATCTAAACGTGTCCATTCATGTGGCTTTGTTGGGTCCTGATCGGTATAGGCCATACCTATGGAAAGCATACCTTTTTCATACCCACGTTCATGCCCACCAAAATAGGACATCCAATATTTGCCATCATATTTTTGCAGTTCATAATTTCCACCCCATTTAGTATCAATTAATGCTGGGTAACCTGCTTTTTGGTTATTATCCCAGTTAGTAGTATCAGAGAACGACATTATACGACCTGTTGTTTCCCAGTGCAAAAGATCTTTACTATTAGCCAACCATGTTTCATATCCACGGCCATTAAATATGATATAAGTCATGAACCATTTATTACCCTTGCGGAATACAGTTGGGCAATCCACCTTTTTTGAGTTATCAACAGGCACCATCACTAAACCATATTTATATGGTGTTTTTACCTGGTCGTAAACCTGTTGCATTACTTTATCAGGTACTTTGTTTATGTCGGATTGTGCCTTAACACAAGTTAAACCGCTTATGCCGGTGAGTGTGAGTAATATTATAAGTTTAAGTTTCATATTTAAATGATTTAATGTGCGATTGCAGCAAAATGATATACGCCCGATCCAACTTTGATCAATGCCTTGCCGTTTTTATAGCCTAAGATTTGACCTTTATTAACAGGTTTGCCATCTTCAGTAATTATAGCATTTGGATCAGCAGGCAGATATATTGTTGCAGTTGTATTCACAGGTATTTGAACTGTTAGCTCAAACTTTCCGTTTTCTTTTTTCCAGTCTGTGGCAATAATACCATACGGCGACTCATAGCTTGCTTTAGCATAAGTTATATCGCCAACTGGCTCTGGTCTAATTTCTATTTTTTTCATAGCAACAACACCGGGTGCGGATCGTATACCTGCCAAACCACCATAAAACCACTCCATAATATGCCCCAGCATAAAATGATTATTAGATACCTGTGGTAAGGCTCCCCATGATTCGGTTAAAGCGGTAGCTCCATGTGCAAGCTGATAACCATAACCCGGAACATCCGAGCGACTATTCATATCAAATATTACGTCTGATCGCCCGGCATCGGAAAGTGTCTGTATCAGGTAACGAAAACCTATATCACCCGCTGTAAGGCTATTACCGTGATCCTTCAGTTCTTTTACTATATTATTGATTACTGCCGCTTTATCCTGCGGTTCAACCAAACCCATATATACCGATATAGCATTGGCTGTTTGGCTACCGGTTCCATATTCTTTAGTTTGTGCGTTAAAAAACTCTTTATTATAGGCTTGCCTAACCTCTGTAGCTAAAGCTTTATAAGCAGTAACATCCTGTGTTTTACCTAACAAACCAGCAACATTAACTATAATATTCAAATCATAATAATAAAAAGCGGTAGCTGTAATTCCTTTAGGTGTTTGTTGCGAATAACCCGGCGCTTTAGGCCCCTGGTCATACCAATCGCCTAAACCTTGTGTAAGTATATGGCTATTAGCTTTTGTACCCAGGTAATCCAAATACCGCTTCATCATGTCATAATTTTCGGCCAGTACTTGTTTATCACCATACCACTCATAAACATACCAGGGCAAAATAATACCATTGCTGCCCCATTCCGGTGAATCGCGAAACGGATCGCCAAACTTTGTATATTCAGGTGCGATCTCGGGTATTAAGCCTTCTGGTGTTTGAGCCAAGCGCATATCATTAATACACTTTAATGCCAGGCGATGTATATCATAATTATAGTGCAACGAACTGCCAACTAAGTGTGCTTCTTCTAACCAGCCCAATTTTTCGCGATGAGGGCAATCGGTAAATAAGCTGGCCATATTACTTTTCATGGCCCAGTCTATGAGCTTAAACGTGCTGTTAAATAAATCATTTGAACAGCTGAAACTACCAATTGTAGCAGCAGCATTACGTGTATGCAATCCTTTTATATTCAGCATTACAGGCAATTGATCTGGGTTTACTTCGCCTTGCGGAACTGCACCTTCAACCTGCAAATATCGGAAACCATAATAAGTAAATTGTGGATGCCAGGTTTCGAGGCCATCACCTTTTAGAATGTAATCACAATAATAAGGTTTGCCCGACCCTGTTTGATTAGCACTGCCATCGGGATGGACTAACTCAGCCGGATAAATCCTCACTGTATCACCTTTTTTGCCCTGAACAGTAATTTGCGGGATACCCGAAGCATTCTGCCCCAGATCATAAACCCATACACCTTTGCCTATATTTTTTTTGCTGATAGGCGTAAACTCCTGCATTACCTTTAGGGGGTCAGCAGCTTGGGCATTCAATTGCGGCGAGCCGGTTACTGTTATTGCGTTTCGCCATTTTGCATCATCAAAATTAGTGGTATTCCAACCGGGTTGTTCAAGGTTAGCATTGTAATCCTCGCCACCATAAATGCTACTGAATGTTATGGGGCCGGGCGCTGTTTTCCAGCTTTCATCACTTACCAAATTACTTACAGAGCCATCTTTATATTCAATAACTAATCGGCAGATCATTTTGGGATAGCCATAAGCACCTGTCATTTTGCGATAACGTTTATCTCTCGGGATGTAATAAAACCCGTTACCAAGCATTACACCCAATGCATTATTACCTTGTACAAGCTTATTTGTAATATCAAAAGGAACGTATAGAGCTTGTTTATCGTACTGCGTCCATCCTGGATCAAGAAAATGATCCCCGACTTTATTGCCATTCAAACTCATATCAAAATGACCAAGGCCACAGATATAAATGGTAGCTTTTTGCACAGGTTTATTTACCGTAAAGGTTTTACGCATTAATGGCAGCACATCATTAGCAGGCGGTATACTTTTAGGTTTGCCAGCAGGAAAAGGCACTATACGCAGGGAATCCGGCATTTTTTCGTAGGCTATCCATTTAGCGCCATTCCAATCAGTTGGTTTTAACAATCCCATTTGCCAATTTGCAACGTTGCTCCAGGCTGATACATGCTGATGATTGTCCCAGACGATTACCTTCCAGTAATAGGTTTTGGTAGACGAAAGCGGTTTTCCGGCATAAGTTACTTCGATAGATGCAGATGAGTTTATTCGTTTTGAATCCCATTGATTGCCAATATTTTTATTCAAACTTTCAATATTATCAGCAACTAAAACCCGATATGAAATTTGCATAACATTATGCGCGGCAGATTGCAGTTCCCAACTTAATTTTGGTAAAACGGCTTCGATACCCATTGGGTCAGCTTTGTATTCGCACTTCAAATTATTTACTTGTAGGGCTTGTGCAACTACCTGAAATGGAAACAATAAAACCAGCAAATAAAATCTTTTCATCAATCTATAATTTTAGCAGCTTTACTGCATTTCAAATCCCGATATAACTAAGCCATCCGCATCAACAGCAGTTAATATTACCTTGTAGTTTCCGGCATTTATGCTGCTGCCCGTTGTTGTATTAACCGTACCTGTTTTACCTTTTAGCACAGGTTTAAAATTCAACACTTCAGTTTTCATAATCGTACCATCGGCGGCTTGTAATTGCATGTTTATTGTAAACGTTTTATCGGTGGTATTGTAATATTTGAACCGTAAATCATAACTATCAGCAACGCCGGGTGTAATTCCTAATATAATTTTTCCACCTGCCGGTTTTGTAAAACGCAGGACTGTTTTCTTATTTAAAGTATCGCTAACAATACCATCTCCTGATGTATTTGCCTTGGCTACGCCATAGTTTACACTTCTTTTCAGGTCGGTAGCTGGCTCAAGTGTTGTAATCGGCAACACCATAACCGTATATTTTTGTTCAGTATTATACGCACCTAAAGACACCTTTGCTTGAGCCGGGAACCGCTTTTTATACAAAGCGAAATTTGTTCCACCATTTTCATCTGTTTGTATGGATAAGCCTGTCGGCAAATAATCTTTAAGCCATTCCGGGCGATTTTCAGGTTTAACATTCATCGCCACGTAAACATCACTTGCCGCAGCAAGTGTAAAGCTTGCTCCTGTTGATTTTATGATAGCCGTTTTTACCCAATCAGCGCCATATAATGCAGGTGGCAGTTCACTAAAACGTATATCGGCATCAGCATAAACCTGCTGGCCAATATCCAACCATGATTGTACCGACCAGTTGGCTTGACCATCAGTTTTAAGGTCTTTAATTACTCCACCCGATGATGCCGCAGGCATTGCTTGATGATTCAACGTACTTATTGCTATTGCTGAGATAATAGCTTCACCAGCAGCTGTATGAGGGAATGAGATCTGCAAGTGACCCCCAGTTACGTGTACGATAATAGTTTTTTTAAGCGCATTGTCGGTACCTGCTTCCTTCCAAATATCCAGATCTTTAATTACGGTTTTGCCATTAACAGCTACATCAAACATACGCCAGCCAGTACAATCCATCCCGCCGCCTACGCCATACCAGGGCTCTGTAAAAAACAGGTCTACCTTATAATCGCCATCCGGTACCGGGAAATCATATTTGAGTTTATTCATGCCAAAACGATATGATTGGAACAATTCCGCATCATTAGTTGATGTTATCGGATCAAAGGTTCGTTGCTGGCTTGCAAAAAAGGCAGGCATTCCGGAATAATCATCTGTCCAAGAAATTGAGCCCCATGTATTTTTGCTATTTTTATGTACGTCAGCCATCCATACATTGCCTTGGGTATCAGTGTAATCCGGGCCACCACAATTAACCCGGTATAAGTATTTGTAACCGGCTGCAGATTTCAGAATTTGAGTGTTATATTTTGTTAATTGTTCTAAATGCGGCGCTGTCGGCAAATGGTTTAAAACGATATAATCCTGCGCAACGGGTTTACCATTTACATAGCCTATTGCGTATAAAACGTTATATTTAATATCGGCTCCATCCCATTGAAAATGTGTTCCTATGCCCTGCCTCCTTTTTTTACCTAACGAAACCGTTTTAACATCATTAAATAATTCAACCTCATCACAATTTGAATACACGCTGATGCTATCTTTCACGCCCGGTTTAAGCCAACGGTTAGGCCAGGTATGTGATACAATGTAAACCATAGGCTCTTTTACCTTATCGGCATAATTTGCACGGTACATATAGAACGCATCCACTGGCTGGCCCCAAATAGTAAATAGTCCTTTATAATTAACCGGGCCTACCCTATCTAATTCGCGCTGGCCTTCGCCGCTCTGTACCCTGCCGGGGTTTTCATGCGAGTATAGCAACCACATAAACTGTCCAGCTACTTTATCTTTTACTGATTCAGCCAATTGCACCTTCTTTTCCAGCAATTGGCTCATCCGGTCTTCGCTTAAAACACTGGTTTGTGTAAATGGGCCTTCGGTATGAAGATCGATACTCCGCCAGGCACCATATTCGCCAACTAATACATCTTTCTGCAAGTCTTGAGCATAATCCAGCGGATTGCCGCCATATGTACCCGACCAATTTTGCGGAACATCCCAATCTGTCCCTTTGCCGCCATTGCAGGTAGTTATTTTTCTTTGGGTTGATGCGGTAGGATCAAGGCCGCGGATGATGTCTGAACACTCCTTCGCAAAATCCTCCGGCAAACGACTTTCATTTTGCAAGCCCCACAAAATTACTGAAGGACTATTACGGCGTTCTTTTATCCAATCGCACAACAAAGCTTTGTAGTTTTCTCTAAACTCCGGTGTATCAAACCATATGTGTGCCGAATATTGCGGCCACCATAGTATGCCCAATTTGTCCCAATACTTTTGATACTCCAGGTTATGTGGTTGATGCGCATCGCGAAAAGCATTAAACCCTGCTGATCTAAATTGCATTACCCTTGCTTTTATCTCCTGATTGCTGAATGCGTGGCTATTGCCCATTAAATGCTCATATTCAGCAATGCCGTTAATAAACACTGGCTTACCATTTAAATAAAAACGGTTATCGCCATTATTACGGCCAATGGGCCAGCTTATCCAGCGAATGCCATACGGAATCGATGTTTGGTCAACTACTTTGCCATTTACAATTACTTGTGCTATTACCGTGTACAAATACGGATTTGTAAGCGACCACAAATGCACCTGTTTAATTTGTGGCATGATTTGTTTGGCGGTTGTAGTTTCACCAGCGTTAAGACTTAATTGCGAACGGATTTCAGCAACGGTATTTCCTGTTGCATCACTCAATTTATTTACAATAGTTGCTACAGTTGGTGCGGATGTATAATTCTTTACTTCTGTTTCCAGATTCAGCGTAGCCGATTTTTCAGAAACAGTGGTATCATTCCAAACGTGGATCCCGAAAGGCTGTATCCTTACGGGATTTGTTACTATTAGATGTACCGGCCTGAATATACCCATCGGCTGCGATCCTTCGGAAAAACCCGGATCATCAGAACAGCCGCCGCATACCCAGGGCAGGTCTTTAATAAAAGCAGGATGATCAGCACGAACGCACAATAAATTGGAGTCTGATCTAATAGCTTTGGTAACATCAAGCGTAAATGTTGTGCGCCCACCCGCATGATAGCCAACCTGTGCACCGTTAAGCCATACAGTAGCATAAGAACCTACGCCTTCAAAATATAAAAAGTACCTTTTATCAGTCGATTTTGAATTGATTGAAAACGTTTTCCGATACCACGCATAACCATGCAGATTTCCATGTTTTAAACGGCGATAACCGCCATACGTATCCCAATTGTGCGGCACATCAACAATTATCCAGCTTTTATCCGGGTAACCGGCTTTTTCAAAACCTTTATGAGCATTTACATTATGTTCGTCTGCTGTGGTACGCCAGTTACTATTCAATAAAGTTTCCTGACGGATGCTTTTCTGAGAAAAGGCTGACTTACCAATAAAAAGTAAACACAGAATAATAGCCGACTGATAGAAAAGCCGATAGCTATGATTTGTATTTACCCGGCAAATCTCCATGTTATATCTGTTTTAAAACACTGTTAAAATGATAGGTCTTACCCTTTTGGGTGTTAAATGAGATTGTCTTATCATGATAGCTGAGTTTACAAACGCCACCAACTTTAGAAGTTACATCTACATTTTGTAATTGCCCATTTTCCCATTTAAAGTTCAGCACAAAACCTCCGCGGGCACAAATGCCTGTAATATTACCAAAAGACAACGCTGATGGTAATGTCGGAAGCAGCTCAATACTATCACCCTGACTTTGTAAAAGCATTTCAGCAAGCCCGGCTGCGCCACCAAAGTTCCCATCAATCTGGAAAGGTGGATGCGCATCGAACAGATTATGATATACACCACCTTTTTCCTTTCCCGAGCTTACATCAGCTGGCGATAGCAGCATATCAAATAAACGCATAGCATGATCGCCATCCTTTAATCTTGCCCATAAATTAACTTTCCAGGCGATGCTCCATCCTGTACCTTCATCTCCCCTATATAACAAAGATTGTTTGCCCGCTTGCATTAATTGGGGAGTATCCCATGTAATATCGGTGCCGGGATAAATCCCCCACATATGTGACACATGGCGATGTGTATCTGCGGTATCGTCCTTATCTTCCATCCATTCCTGCAACTGACCATAGCGGCCTATTTTATTTGGAGCAATCTGCGCGTACATCCTTTTTAATGTATCGCTGAATTTTTTATCGACATCCAAAATATCAGCAGCCTGAATGGTATTTTTGAACAGATCGCGAATAATTTGATGATCCATAGTTGGCCCTGCAACTAATCCGCCATGCTCCGGTGAGTTTGACGGTGTGCTGATCAGGTACCCGGTTTTAGGATCTTTTGTTAAAAAATGGACGAAAAACTCGGCGGCACCATGCATATCCGGGTAGGCATGATTTTGCAGGAAAATCTTATCGTTGGTATATAAATAATGCTCCCATAACTGATGGCACAACCATGCGCCGCCACTTACCCAAATACCATGTGTTGATGAGTTTACAGGCGCGGTGCCACGCCACAGATCGGTATTATGGTGCAATACCCACCCGGGGGCATCATAATGCACTTTAGCGGTAACTTCCCCGGCTTGCGCCAAATCATCAACCATACTAAAAAATGGTTGGCTGCATGCCGATAGGTTTAATTCTTCGGCAGGCCAGTAATTCATTTCAAGGTTAATATTGGTGGTAAATTTACTGCCCCATGGTGGGGTGAGCAGATCGTTCCATAAGCCTTGCAAATTTGCAGGCTGTCCGCCCGGACGCGAAGATGAAATGAGCAGATAGCGACCATATTGTACATAAAGTGCTATTAAAGCCGGATCGGCAGTATTGCTAAATTTTAATATCCGTTCATCAGTAGGCAATGCATCATTTGCAGTAACACCTAAATTGATGGAAAACTTATCAAAATAACTTTTGTAATCTTTAACATGAGCCGCTTTTATAGCTGTATAGCTTTTCGTTGTCAGCTTAGCCATTATATTTTTGCAGATAGCATCAGGATTCCCCGATACATCTTTATAATTTTTATAATTGGTGGCAGCGGTTAAATAAAACGTAGCCTCATTGGCATTAGTGATGGCTATTGTATTTGAATTCACATTCACTTTGCCACCGATTGCAACTACGTGCAAATAACTTACCCCTCTTAATACGCCGTCATTTACCTTGAGCAACAACGCCAGTGTACTATTATCAGTTTTGTAGATCCTGAAAGTTTTTTGCAGCGTTTTAAGTGTTGCTTTTAGCGTGATACTGCCGGGTTTACTGGCTGTAAGATGTATAACGATCACATGATCGGTAGCACTTGCAAAATATTCACGGGAATAATTAATACCGCCAGAAGTATACGTTACATGTGCAATGGCATTATTAAGGTCAAGATCGCGGGTATAATTTGATACCTGTTGATTAGGAAATTGCAGATAAATATCACCAAATGGTTGGTAATCGGCATTATAACGCGGATAAGCCGGCGGTTGGTCATTTTGTATCCAGTATTTCCATTTCGTGTTTAGAAAAATACTGTTTTGAGGCGCATCTATTTGATGAATCTCGGGCTTTTCCTTGGCTGATGTTAGCCCTCCCTTATCATAAAAATTAAGCACTTGTATAGCAATGCTATTTTTACCGGCATGCAGTAACCCTGCAGGGATGATGTATTTACGATTAGTAGTATTATTTGTAGAACCTACTAATTTCCCATTTATGTAGGTAAAATCAATATCACGAACTCGGCCAAGATTTAACTCCAGATTTTTACCAACCATATTTGCAGGCAAATCAAAATCGTTACGCAACCACACAGAACCATCCAGGCCTTCAAATCCGGGAAACGTTTCCCAACCATTTGCCTCGGGTTGTGTGATGTTTTTCCATTTGCTGTCATCAAATTTTGATGCGGATGCCGATGTGTCCAAGCGCATTTTCTTGAACCACGAAATTGAATCCTTAGTGTAGGTATATTCATGGCTTTTCATCCCCATAAAATGCTCCTGCGCAATAGATTCAGCTTCGGCTTGTTTACCTTCAACAAGCAGGCGGCGTATAACCGGTAAATATTTTGAAGCACCTTCACGGGCATAGGCTCTCGGGCCGCCTGTCCATAGTGTTTGCTCGTTAAACTGTATATGATCTTCATTAACGCCACCAAATATCATAGCGCCTAAACGCCCGTTACCAATTGGCAGGGCATCTGTCCACTTTATGGCAGGTTGTTTATACCACAGTTTTAAATTGGTTTGTGAAAAAGAAAGCTCAGGATCACTTATGGCCAGCAAAACTGCTATAGCAATAAATAATATCCTTGTTATCAGTAATTTCGTTTCTTTTCTCATTTAAATTAGTTAAATAACCATCTTAAATCTCTAATGTTACCCTCATTGCTTAAGCCCGCATCATAAACAGGAATAACAGCAGTATCATCAACAAAACCTAAAATTAAACAAGCTCCTTTGCCCAGGCTTAAGGTATTGCTTCCTGCTTTAAATGTGTAGGTGTGTATATTAACCGGAGGCAGGCCTTCAATTTGTATAGCATTGGCTATCTTAATATCGGCCTGACCATAATCATTGGCACTGGCATCGTTTTCAAGCTGTGGTTCCTGTAAATATTGAGAATTTTTGCTTGCAAAGTAGCCAACTAAAACTTTTATAGGTTTAGTATTGGTAAAATTTAAAGTAGTACCATTTGCTATCTGTTGGCTCTCCGACGTTTTAACACCTTGTAAACCTGCAATTTCAAGAGCAACATTTTTAATAACGCCTGCCGAATCTGTATAAACACGGTTCCCTGATGATAACTTATACCTGTCGGCATTTAAAGTTACAGGGGCATCAAACAATTGAATTTTTTGCGTTTGTTTAGCAGCAGTTTTAGGTGATTTCAGGGAATCAATATTCTTTTTGAAATTGTTCAACTCGCGTTGGTAATAAGGCAATAGCTCTATCCATGTTTTATTTTTGCCATCATTCCCTCCAACCGGAATTTTTCGCTGCTTAGTTTGCATGCTATTAGCATACAGATAAGTATTTTGAGTAAGACCCACCAATTGCTGATAATAATCAAGGCTGATCTGTAATTCGGGCAATGCCTTTTGAAGGTCGCTTACATTATTAGAGTATTTGTAGCGTAAAACCAATAGCGCCGCATTTACCTTGTGGGCATAGCTATTAGCCATTGCATTATAGCAATACATATCGTTTTTAAGGCGCTTAAATTCCGCGGTATTTGCAGTAACCCCATTTTCAGCCTTATCAATTGCTTCTACAGAGTTTCTACCTTCTTCAATAATATCATTAACCACTTTTACCGGAGTTTCGCCAATATGTGGCTGATGGTTCCATTCTTTTGCAGCGTATTCGCTTAACATTTCGCCTTCGGGGCCTTCAGAATTGTATAATAATGAGAATAATCCATATTTTTCAGGATCAACCAACTGGCTCATGAGCATACCAAGCGTCATTGTTTGGCGGTTGCCATCGGTAATACCAAAGCGCCTTAATATTTTAGGGGCGATCTCTCCCGATTGTTCATAAGCATCTAAAATATCTTTACCGTGCTCTACATCACATCCATACATATTTGCCAATTGCACCGACCAGTATTTTACCTCATCATCCCTATCTCTGTGGCAATTCCAGGCATAGCGAGCCCATTCTTTATACCATATCCAATCCCTGTCCATTTCTAATAAACGCGGTGAGGTATTGTCCGCTGTATAAGGCCAATCCCAGTACGATGATTCCGGATAAATATGCAATCCGTTTGAATGATAAACATCATGCATGGCCAGCACACATTTCCGTATAAAATCAGCCGATCCGTATCTGAAAGGTTCCAGATTTGCCATAATGTGAACGTTTTCAATCTGTACTGTACCCAAACTGCTTAATGTTCTGTGCAGTTCGGCCCAGGGTCCACGCGGGGTATAAGTGGTTAACGCTTCTCCATTATATTTGGCCATAGTATACAGGTTACTATACAAAGGCTTGGCGTATTTCATATCGGCAGGAGCATCGGTATCATGTGCGCGCAATACAATCGGCGGCTCATCAGTACGGCCAGAAGCCTTTAACCCGTCTTTAACGCCGGGAATTATGGTTTTTGTAAACCAATCAATATCGTCCTGCCCCACGCCTTCCATGGCCTCCCCCAAAGTAAGCATTAAACCTACATGCGGATATTTCTGTACAAATGCGGCAATGGATTTACGGGTGTAATCAGCTATAATAGGTACAATATGGCGGTTACGATCCTGTGTTTTAAGGTGATTATGTTCGGCAAATGGTTTCGATACGATGATGTTATAAAAACCTTGTATCAGCCATATTCCCCTTTTATCAGCCTCATTACTGATGAAATTATACATATCCACATTCTTTTGAAAGGTGGCTTCGTCAACTTCCAATGCATAAGGATAATCTTTTACTTTAACCAGTGAAGCAAACGGATGACCACTCCACAAGTAAAGAGAGTTCATCCGGTTTTGTGCCATTGAATCCAAATAACGCAGCCATAAGGCCTTATCATAAAACCATGGAAAATTTTCAGGAGTATAGGGGTATTCATAAGTACCTCTACCCGGTAAAAGCTCTGTTTTTTGTAAACCGATGCATGCACCACGTAATACCATTTCGGGCTGGTCAACCAAACTGATTTTTGAAGGCAATGTATGATTTGCCCTTAGCTCATCTGCCAATTCAAGGCAGCCATACATAACGCCTGAATTATCAAATCCTGCTATAATAATATTGTTGGATGAACTATTGATAGCAAAGCCCTCTTTACCGGGAGTTTTTGCAAGATGGATATGACCGGTTGTATAAAAGTGCTTTATGGATACATCTTTTAGTAAGCCAACCACTATATTTTCGGTGTGGCTATTAGCTGCCTGTTTAATGCTAACCTCATACCCATTTGCCTTTAATTGTTGCGCCAGTTTTTGCACACCATATTTAACGCGTTCATGCGCTGATGGAGAAATTACTATATAGACAGCTTTAGAGGGAGTATTTGCCGCATGGCAAGTAAGCATACCTAAAAAAAGGATACAGCATACTGTTAAAAATTTAATTCGCATACGGCAAGCAGAACAACTCATTAATGAAAAGATGTGCAAATATTAAAAGCAATTAAAAAAAGCTGCAGTAATAGTGTATAACTGAACTTAGGTTAAAATATAATTGACGGTTTAACTAAACACTCAAATCTATCCCTACGCAACCAATAAATCATGCGCGTTTTTTTCAATATATTGTACAATCTTATCATTAACAGCTTTGTTACCGTATTCATCACTTTAATGTAGTGGTAACATGCTTTAATTCCGTTCCATGATAAATAACGTTTCCATCGGCATAAATAAAGAAACCTGCCCCATGGTGGTATTTCAAACCTGTTTTATCCCATACGATGCTAATGATATGCCCATGATAAGCTACATTATCTAAACAGAACCATGCCCATTGATCTTTCGGGATCAGTGGAAAAACTTCCAATATGTTATCGGCACGGGGCTTTAAACCTATCAGGTCGTTTATTACCAAATCGCAAAAACCGGAATGATTATAATAACTACTTCTTGGGTTATCCCCTTTTAACCAATAGCCTGTTTTTTCATCCTGGTATTCGCCCAGATATGGCACACCTCTTTTAATGTGCGACATTGCATACTTATGAAATTCATCGTAAAACACCTTTGCCGACATATTATTTTGATTGGTATAATTTGTGAGCAAATTTGATAATGCCTTAAGCGTTTGAGTAGTAGCAAAAGGCCATACAGCACCATCCCACTCACAACCATGCCCGGTTCCATGAGTACGGAATAAAGGATTTCGCCTTTCGGCAGTGGTAATACCCCAAGGTGCTTCAAATCCTTTAGGATCTGTTAACTGATCCCATTGAACTGCGTATTTTGCATTATCATCAGGTAAATTAAAATACCATGGAATAAAACCCAACTCTTCACGAACATCAGCAAACTTGCCATCGGGCCTTTTTACTTCAAAAAATTTGGCGCTATCGTCCCATAAACTATCCTGTACCAATTTCTTCAGCTCCATTGCTTTTTGCTGATATTTTACCTGTAGGGTATCATTTCCGGTAATTGCCGCCATTTTAGCCAGCGCATTCGCATTGCCATACATATAGCTATTTATGGTTGGCCGTATATTTTTCACCTTTCTGCCACCGCTGATTGATTCTTCCATAGCATCTTTCACATCAAATTGCCAGTATAATTTATCTTCAAGCTGATGTTCTTTTTCCCATTGATGGTAATCATTGTTTAATGCGGGCAAAACCTGTTTTATAAATGGTTTATCTAGATTGACTAAGTAAAAATTGTATACTGCATCATCAATCCAACTGCTAAAGGCGTGCAGATGGGGTTTAGCTTGTTTCGGATCATCAAATAACCAAAAGTTGATATAACCCTTAATATATTCCTGATCGCGCAGCCAGCGGCCTTCATATATCTGGTGGCCTAATGCGCTGCTTACTGTATTATATTCTCCCGCCCAATTCACATTTGTTATAAACTCAGTAAACACAAAACCGTCTGGCGTTTTAACTAAATGCTTCCTGAATGTCCACCAGCGATAATAATAGATCTTTTCAATAGCCGAATCAGGGCATTCAAATAACGGCACATTATCAGCCAGCCACGCATAAGCATGGTCATTAGTGATATAGTTCTTTACCGTTTCAGTATCTATCGAATTAAAATAGTTAGTATACGTTTTTAGCTTATTAGTACTTAACAAATGTTTTTGTGCAAAACCAACTTGGCTTACAGAAAACAGAAATACTGTATATATAATTAATTTAATTTTCATCCGGTGTATATAATTGGTGTATAGCTTTGGTAAATTTATAGGTATTTATCGTTAAAAGCCAAGCCTTTAGGCCATATACGCTAAGATTGTATATTATGTAGAAAAAATCCTATACAAAACCATTTTAAGTAGTTTGCATATTTGAGAACAGTTAGTTAACCTAAAATACGCTTGTAAATTTATTAGATGTGGCAATAGAGCAAAGCTCTCAATTGGCCTGTTTTGATGATTGCAATTATAACCACCAAAAATGAAAAAAAATATTATTGCTGTAATTTCTATTATAGGGATTTTTGGAATCTACCAAAAAGCCCAGGCACAATATCCGCGTGTACCACCTGCAATGCAGGCTAAATCCGATTCAATTTATAATATAGAGAGAAAACGTTCTGATCTTGCCTTTGAAAAAGCATTACCAGCTATACAACAGGATGAAAAAAATGGCAAGCCTTATATTCCATGGGCAGCAAAGCCATCTGATTTACCACAGGCCAAAATACCCGCATTCCCAGGAGCAGAAGGCGGTGGCATGTACTCTTTTGGTGGCCGTGGCGGCAGAGTAATTGAGGTAACCAATTTAAACGATTACGGCCCGGGTTCATTACGGGACGCTTGCGAACAAGGCGGTGCCCGTATTGTGGTATTTAATGTGGCCGGTATAATTCATATAAGTCAGCCTATTAGTATAAGGGCTCCGTACATCAGCATTGAAGGGCAAAGTGCCCCTGGTGATGGCATTTGCATTGCCGGAGAATCAGTTTGGGTTGATACGCATGATGTGGTGGTAAGGTTTGTACGCTTTCGCAGGGGTGCAACTGATGTTACCCGCAGAGATGACGCTTTTGGCGGTAACCCGGTAGGAAACATCATGATAGATCACGTTTCAGGAAGCTGGGGCTTAGATGAGGTAATGTCAATGTATCGCCATGTATACAACCGTAAAGAAGGCACCAAAGGTGGAGAGAAATTACCAACTGTAAATATCACCATGCAAAATTGCATGTTTGCAGAGGGTTTAGATACCTATAATCATGCATTCGGCAGTACTTTGGGCGGTTTAAACAGTACGTTTATTCGCGATCTGTGGGCAAATAACATTAGCCGTAATCCATCGGTAGGCATGTATGGTGATTTTGGTTTTGTTGATAACGTAATATTTAACTGGTGGGATCGCAGCGCCGATGGCGGCGATAACAACTCCTTATTCAATTTCTTTAACAACTATTACAAACCCGGCCCTATTACAGATATAAAGAAACCTGTTGGGCATCGCATTTTAAAACCCGAATCAGGAAGATCGCCTGAAAGCAGGGGTAAATTTGGCCGTGTATATGCCAACGGTAACATTATGGAAGGCGATGAAAGAGTAACCAAAGATAACTGGGATGGCGGCATACAAATTGGTGAAATGCCTGATGCCGGAAGATACACAGATAGTATCCGCGTTGATAAACCTTTCCCGATAGCCCCGATTACCGTTATTTCAGCAAAAAAAGCTTATGATTATGTTTTGGATAATGTTGGCTGTAACTTGCCTAAAAGAGACGCTGTTGACAAACGTATTATTAACGACGTGCGGACAGGCAAAATATTTTATTTAGAAGGTACTGATAACAGCAATGGCAGTAAATGGGTTAAACATCGTTTGCCCGATTCATCTTATAAAAAGGGCATCATTACTGACATATCTCAGGTAGGTGGTTATCCGGAATATAAAGGAACTCCATATAAAGACACCGACCACGATGGCATACCCGATGATTATGAAATAAAACATGGCCTTAACCCGCATGATGCAAGTGATGCAAGTAAACTTGCTAAAAATGGTGGTGGTTATACCAATATCGAAGTTTACCTGAATAGTTTGGTACCACTAAATACGGTAGTGCCTATAGGATATAAAAATTAATAATGTATTCAATGATTTTGGTTAGAATAACCAAAAATATCAAATCGGCCAATTAATTATTTTCAATATTATATAAACCATTTAAGATAGTAACCAATCATTAACCAATCATTTAAATTATGCAAGCAGAACAATTACTTAACAACAATAACGGAAATATGGCCCGTCGGTCATTTCTACGTTATGCGGGAGCCGGGGTTGCCGGGGTAGGCATATTGGCCGCCTCAAGTTCATGTCACAAAAATCATGAAGTGAGTGCAAACGTTGCTACAGATGTAGGCACCGGCGACTTTGGTGCATTAAATTACTTATATGTGCTGGAGCAAATAGAAGCAGCATTTTATAAGCAAGTAATCGCAACCCCTTATACAGGCATGTCTGCAACTGAATTATCGTTTTTAACTGACATTCGCGACCATGAAGTAGTTCATGCCGAGTACTATCAGGCAGTATTAGGTGTAAGTGCCCTTAATGTAACGGTTGATTTAGGCCCGATAGACTTTACCAGCAGAGCAACAGTTTTGGCGGCTGCCAAAAGCTTTGAAGACTTAGGCGTATCAGCTTATAATGGCGTTGCACTAAATATCGTTCTTCCACAATATTTAGTGGTTGCAACTACTATCGCTTCAGTAGAAGCTCGCCATGCGGCTTTAATAGATCTTTTATTAAATGTAAATTTTGTTGGTTCAGACCAAGTTGATGCAAATGGATTAAATATTTCTGCAGTTCCGAGTGTTTTGCTTCCAACTATAAATAAATATTTAAAAACCAAGATTTCAGCAACAGTTCTAAGTTAATCACCACAACCATTAAGATTATGAATATTTATAACATAATAGAAGAAATTGAAAAAGTTGATCCCGATTTTCAGGACAGGATCAGCCCACGCCGCGCCGCTATAAAAAACATTACCAGTTTTGGTTCTAAAGTAGCTGTTGCCGCTTTACCTTTTGCTTTAGGCACTATGTTTAAAAAAGCATATGCCCAAACTGCTGCTTCAGCAGCAGTTCTTGCTTCATTAAACTTTGCACTAAGCCTGGAATACCTTGAGGCAACTTTTTATGATACTGCTGTAGCTACTTCCGGCTTAATTCCCGCTGCAAATCTGGCTTTTATTCAATCAATACAAGCTGACGAGGACAAACATGTTACTTTTTTACAAAATGCAATAACCGCTGCGGGTGGTACACCAATAGCAAAAGGCACCTATGATTTCACCGGGGGTGGAAAAACAACCGGACCTACTGGTAATGGACCGTTTCCAACCGTTTTCTCTAACTTTCAGACTTTTTTAGCAGTAGCTGAAACATTTGAAGATACTGGCGTACGCGCTTATAAAGGACAGGCTCCCGTATTAGTGGGTAACGCTCTTTTAACATCTGCATTAAACATACATGCTGTTGAAGCAAGGCATGCGGCAGCTATCCGATATCTGCGTACCAGCCTGGGTTATGCAACGGTTAAACCATGGATCGTTAGTCCAAACTCATCGTTATTAACAACACCCGATAAGACTGGAGTAAATAGCAATGACACTGGCATTACACAGGTAAATGCAAATTATGGGGGTTCAACTTCTATAACTACTGCATCTCCTTTTATTCCTGCTAGTCCGGAGAATATGACAACGCAGAATGCCACAGCAACATCTGCTACTGCAGCGCCAACAGGCGGTGTAAATATTCTTACATTACCAAGCGTTGAAAGCACCACTTCAACATCTGTAGCTGTAGCAACTGCAGCATTTGATGAGCCATTAGCGATGGCTGATGTACTAGCTATATTAGTACCTGCATTTATTATATAAAAAGCAAATCGTGTAAACAAAGAAAGCCACACTGAATTGATGTGGCTTCTTTGTTTTTATTATATATAGGGATTCGGGGTAATCCTTTATCTGTATTCTTAAAAAACATTCAAAAACAAGACAACTTTATTTTGAAGTTTGGTAAGATTATTTATTTACAAATCAACTTAATGCCGATTAAAATAATTGTTGTTATTGTATCTGAATTGTTCCTTCAAACGTTTTTTTAGTTATTTGTGGTGAGAATGAAGCCATAAACTCTTCTGCTTTTCTTACCATATTTTCAGACCCAATAAAAATAGGCGTACGTTGGTGCAGCTCTTTAACTTCTATCTCTAAAATTCTGCCGTATCCATCAGATGCTACACCACCAGCCTGTTCAATAATGAATGCCATAGGATTGCACTCATATACTAAACGCAGCTTCCCTTTTCTGGAACTTGCGGTGCAGGGATAAATAAAAATACCACCCTTTATCAGATTACGGTGCAGATCGGCCACCATTGAGCCGGTATAACGTGAAGTATATGGCCTGTTAGTAGTCTTATCCTCAACCTGGCAATATTTTATATACTTTTTTACCCCATCAGGAAAATGAGTGTAGTAACCCTCATTAATTGAATATATAATTCCGTCTTTAGGAATGGCCATATCCGGGTGAGATAAACAGAACTCGCCTATTGAAGGATCAAGTGTAAACCCGTTAACACCTTTACCTGTGGTGTAAACCAACATAGTTGATGAACCATAGATAATATATCCTGCAGCAACCTGTTGTACCCCTTTTTGTAAAATATCTTCCAACGTGGCCTTCCCATCGTCTGATTTTCTGCGGTAAATAGAAAATATAGTACCAATGCCAACATTCACATCAATATTTGATGAACCATCTAGCGGGTCAATGGCAACAATATATTTCGCATCTTTTGAAATTTCCGAATCAATATAAATATGCTCGTCATTTTCTTCTGAAACTACAATACAGCATTCGCCGCCACTTTGTAAAGCCGCTATAAATTGTTCGTTAGCGTATACATCCAGCTTTTTCTGTCCCTCGCCCTGTACGTTGGTGGTGCCGGCTTCGCCCAAAATATCAACTAAACCTGCTTTATTTATCTCACGGTTCACAATTTTTGCAGCTATGCCCAAGTCACGCAATAATCTCGATAATTCTCCTTTTGCATAAGGGAAATCATTTTGCCTTTCAATAATAAATTGCCCTAAAGTTCTTACTGCTGTCATTGCCTTTGGTATTTGGTTTAAATCAGGAATATCACTGATCTGGTTTTATGATTTAAGTTATACATTATGTTGTATTATAATATCTTAACTTAATCACAAATGTATTGTAGTAATATTATAACGTCAAACTTTATGGTAGTAATATTTACTTAATCGTTATCGTAATACCAATTATAAGTCGATGGCTCTGAACATGATTTATTAGGGCTGTATTTAGTTTCTTATTACTATCCAAGTGTATTTTCAATCATAATTATCAACAGCAGAAGTTAATGATAATATCCTATAATTACTTGCATAAATTATATAACACTCTCATCTCTCTGTCCAATACATTTGTTATAATAATAGATCTATCAATCAATAATTTTAATGTGGTGTTCGATTAAGCTATGCAAAGTATTGATATAGTACTGTGCATGATAATGTTAACGGGTGCCGTATTCAACAACACAAAGAAACTTTATCAGCAATAATTTAATTAAAGAATTCACATTCAGATAACGATTAAGCTTTCGATAAACTTAAACCGATAATTTAAAAGTGTGGGCATTTCCGGGTGATATAATATGATTATAAACAATACACAAAATCTTTTCATAAATTTTCCTGGTAAACTGGTATTTGGCTATGGTTCAATTTCAGGTTTGCATCATGAAATCATCAACGCCGATTGTAAAAGTGCTTTTATTATCACTATTGAACCATTATTACCTGTGTTGAGCAACTTAATTGAGCAATTAAAAGCCAATAATATTCTGGTTGATATAAATACCGCTATTGTAAAGGAGCCGTCATTTAGTGATTTTGAGAATTTGTTGCTTGATGCTAAAAAAATCAATCCTGATATTGTTATAGGCATAGGCGGTGGCAGTGTGCTTGATGTAGCAAAACTTATTGCAGCACAATTAGACAATGACCAAACACTTGCAGACATAGTTGGTATTGGTCTTTTAAAAAGCCGAAATAAAAAGCTGGTATGTGTACCTGCCACATCGGGTACAGGGAGTGAAGTTTCGCCAAATGCTATTTTGGTTGATGACAGCGACAATCAAAAAAAAGGGATCATCAGCCCATACCTTGTTCCTGATATTGTATATGTCGACCCATTGCTTACTATCAGTGTCCCTCCTGCTATTACAGCAGCTACCGGGCTCGATGCATTGACCCATTGCCTTGAAGCATACACCAACAAATTTGCACAACCATTTATTGACATGTATGCATTTGAGGGCATGCGCCTTATTGCTGCAAACCTTGTACAGGCCGTAAAAAATGGAGCTGATGAAAATGCACGCTACCAGGTTGCTATGGGCAGTTTGTTAGGCGGCTTTTGCCTGGGGCCGGTAAATACGGCCGGGGTTCATGCGTTATCATATCCGTTAGGCAGCACTTTTCATTTAGCACATGGGCTTTCAAACGCTTTGTTATTGCCCTATGTAATGGAATACAACATGGAAGCCGAACCTGCCCGATATGCCAACGTGGCAATTGCTTTAGGTTGCACAAGGGCCGAAAACGACTATAAAACAGCAAAAAAAGGCATTGAAAAAATAAAATCATTAATTGCTGAATGTGGTATACCTGCACAGCTACGGGATGTTAATATTCCTGAAGATGCGATACCTGAAATGGCAAAAGATGCTTTGAAGATACAACGCCTGCTCAAAAATAATCCCCGCCATATAAGCGAAGAGGATGCTATAAATATTTACCATGAAGCGTACTAAACAGAATGACCAATAAACAAAAATATAAAGGCATTGTAGTTCCGGCTGTTACACCGCTTACTAAAAATTTTAAGTTGGATCACGCGGCGCTTGAGAAAATATTTCATTATTTTCATAAGCATAATGTTATGCCTTTTATAAATGGCACAACAGGCGAATCCACTTCATTACCCTTTAACCTTAAAAAGGACTATTTAATATCAGCAAGTAAAATAAAGTACCCTGGCGATGTATTGTATTTCGGCATTTCAGCTAATTGTTTAGAAGAATCGGTAACACTAGCTAAAATTGGGTTCGACCATGGTGTTGATGCCGTTGCCGCTACACTGCCCTCTTATTATAATTTATCAGAATATCAGATGATACGATATTTTGAACAATTGGCAGATCAGGTTCCCGGGCCGGTTATTATCTATAACATCCCGGTAACTACGCGCATGTCGATCCCGTTAAAGGTGATAGATGAGTTGAGTAGGCATGAAAGAATTATCGGCACAAAAGATTCTGAACGCAGTGATGAAAGACTGAAAGAATCGCTTAAATTATGGTCTAAGCGCGAAGATTTTTGCCACTTTTTAGGATGGGCACCCAAATCCACCGAAGCATTAATAGATGGCAGCGATGGCCTCATACCAAGTACTGGAAATATATGCCCGCAAATTTACGATGAATTGTATAAAGCCGTTAAAGCAGGTGATCACGAAAGGGCATTTAAGTTCCAGAAATTGTCAGATATGATGGGCGATGTATACCAAAAAGGAAAATTACTGGGCGAATCGTTATGGGCATTAAAGGTATGCATGCAGGAGATAGGGCTTTGCGATGAATTTGTTATGCCCCCGCTTTACCCATTAAATGATGAGGAAAGGAATAAAATACTTAAACACTTTCTCCATAGCATAGAGAAGGAAAATTTACTGATAAAAACCAGTACAAATGTTTGATAAACCAGTTATAGGGATAACCATGGGCGACCCTGCAAGCATAGGGCCAGAAATAGCAGTTAAAGCATTGCTTAACAGCGAAATATATGATATTTGTAACCCACTGATCATAGGTGATGCAGATGTTTTTAATGATATTATTAAACGTTTGCATTTAAATGCAAAAATTAACAGCATTCAAAACGTTGAAGAAGCTAAATTTGAGTTTGGCAAAATTGATGTTTACGATTTGCAAAATGTTAAAATGAATAAGCTTGTTTTTGGTCAGGTATCAGCTATGGCGGGCAATGCCGCCTTCGGTGCAGTTAAGAAAGCAATTGAACTGGCTATGCTGAATGAAATTGATGCTACAGTTACCGGCCCTATCAATAAAAAATCAATTAATGAAGCCGGGCATCATTTTGCTGGCCATACTGAAATATATGCGCATTTCACCAATACAAAAAAGTATGCAATGTTGCTGGTTGAAGACAATTTAAAGGTAATACATGTATCAACCCACGTATCTTTAAGGCAGGCATGCGATCTGGTAAAAAAAGATAGAATACTGGAAGTGATCGAGCTTTTATACAATGGCCTGATAAGTTTAGGCGAAACTAATCTAAAAATAGGCATTGCCGGTCTTAATCCGCATGCGGGTGATAGTGGCTTGTTTGGAACAGAAGATACAGAAGAGATCTTACCTGCAGTTCAGGAAGCTTTGCTTCGCGGTTACAATGTGGAGGGGCCTATACCACCCGATACCTTGTTTGCAAAAGCTGCAACAGGCGCTTACGGAGGCGTGGTGGCTATGTACCACGATCAGGGGCATATTCCGTTTAAGCTGTCAGGATTCAAGTGGGATGCTGAGAAACAACGAATGGATAGTGTTAAAGGTGTTAATATAACTTTAGGACTGCCAATTATAAGAACCTCAGTTGATCACGGCACAGCCTTTGAAATAGCCGGTAAAGGAATAGCAAGCGCTGACGCAATGACCCTGGCCATTGAATCAGCGGTTCAGTTAAGTAGATACAGGAAACAAATAATTGTTTAATGATTGCTGTTATTGCAGATGATTTAACCGGCGCAGCCGAACTTGGCGGATTAGGATTACGATATGATCTTTCGATAGAAATAGTCACTGCTATTGATCTGAACTCAAAAGCCGATCTTTTAATTGTTGCTACCGATACTCGTTCCATGCCTGAAGAACAGGCTTTACAGGAAATGAAAGCTGTAACGATAAAATTAAAGCAGATTAATCCTGATATAATTTTCAAAAAGGTAGATTCTGTATTACGCGGGCATGTAATAAGTGAGCTTAAAGTACATTTGCAGCAACTTGGCTTACAAAAAGCATTACTGGTTCCTGCCAATCCAGCTTTTGACCGAACATTAACAGGCGGCGAATATTTTATTAATGACCAGCCCATTCATTTAACCAGCTTTGCTCATGACCCTGAATTTGCGATTACCAGCAGCCAGATTCATCATATGTTAAGGGTTGATGAAAATGAGGTGAGTTTGCTTAATGTTAGTGACGATTTACCATCAACGGGTATGGTAGTTGGCGAATGTGTTAGCTATAAAGATTTACAAGCATGGATAAGCAAAGCTGATAAAACAACATTGCTTGCCGGCGGATCGGGATTTTTTGTTGCTTTGCTGGAGAGCTTTAATTTGAATAAAAAAGTTGATCCTGAAGAAAAATCGGCCACAGTTACTTATCCTGCTTTATTTGTTTGCGGAAGTACACATGATAAAAGCAGGCAATTCATAAAAGAAATAGCAACTCATGGTGGCTCAGTGAGCTATATGCCGCTTAATATTATTACAGAAGTAAATCCTCCAAAACACCTCTTTGAAATTTGGGCCGATGAAATTGTATCTTTACTAAGTACCAATAAAAAAGCTATTATTGCCATTGATGGAGATACCACAAAAAACACTACAATAACTGCCGCCAGTTTACGCAACAAAAAAGCAACAGTTGTTGAGTTGGTATTCCAAAAAATAGCAATAAAGGAACTTTTAATAGAGGGCGGCTCAACTGCCGCAGCAATTATAAACCGTTTAAATTTTAACAGATTTTCCCCGGTAAAAAGACTTGGCCCGGGCGTAATAAAAATGAAAGTTGATAATACAGACGATCTTTTTTTAACGCTTAAACCAGGCAGTTATGACTGGCCCGCTTATATCTGGAATTCCTGATAATAACAATATACCCATAAAATGAATACAGCTCATCTGCATATTCTTGATTATATCATTATTGTTATTTTTTTATGTGTCACGGTTTACTTTGGCTTCAGATTTTCAAAAAAACAAAATTCAACACAAAGCTATTTTGCTGCAAATGGTAAAATACCTTCATGGGCAATTGGCTTTTCAATACTTGCAACGTTAATTAGTAGTATTACTTTTCTTGCCTACCCTGGCGAAGGTTATTCATCAAACTGGATATTATTAGTACAAGGTTTAATGGTGCCTATTGTGCTGCTGACCATGATCTGGTTTATTGTGCCCTTATACCGAAAAGTTATCGGGCTAAGTACTTATGAATACTTTGAAAAACGTTTTGGTTCATTTGCCCGGTATTATAGCTCGTTGGGCTTTGTGTTAACCCACTTCTCAAAAATGGGAACCGTATTTTTCCTGTTATCCCTTGCTTTAGCTAATATGACGGGGATAAATACCCTTGTTATTATTGCTGTAATTGGCGTTGTAATTATTGTCCTTGCTCTATTGGGCGGTATTGAAGCGGTAATATGGCTGGATGTGATACAGGGCTTTATGCTGTTTGGGTGCGGTATTGCCTGCCTCATAATTATACTTTACTCAGTACATGGCGGCCCGGCAGAGGTGTGGCATGTAGCCAGTAAAAACGGCAGAACCGGATTCGGCCCTTACGAACTAAATTTTAAGAAGCTTACGTTTGTGGTAATGGCCATTAATGGCATTTTTTATGGCATACAGAAGTATGGAACCGATCAAACCATAGTACAGCGCTATCTTACTGCAAAGTCAGACAAATCGGCTATCAGGGCTTCATTGCTCGGCGTGTTTTTGCTAGTGCCTATATGGGCATTGTTTATGTTTATTGGCACAGCTCTTTTTGTTTATTACAAGCAAAATCCGCTACCCGTTGGCATACGTCCCGATGCTATATTTCCCTATTTTATAGTGAGTAAGATCCCTACGGGTGTTGTTGGGCTGATCATTGCTTCGCTGGTCTCAGCCGCTATATGCAGCTTAGGTGCTGATTTAAATTGCCTGGCTGCAGTTGGGGTTGAAGATTACTATAAGCGGTTTTATCCTAACCGTACAGATAAAGAGTATCTGAAGGCCGGAAAATGGATAGTGGTTTTTGCTGGCATAGGTTCTCTTTTAATTGCCGCACTGTATCTTTCAGCCGGCGATGAAGGAGTTTTGGGCATCGTATTTACCTTGTATGCCATATTCTCCGGAGGTATTGCAGGCATATTTTTATTGGGATTGTTCAGCGCCCGGGCAAACAGGCAGGGTGTTACTATTGGGATAATTGCCTGTATTATATTTACAGCTTATGCGTTCCTTACATCAACCAAAGTAGGAACAGGAAGCGAAAAGCTTTTACTGCTCGACCTGGGCAAATACAACTTCACACAAAACAAATTAATGTTAGGCGTTTACAGCCATTTTGTGGTGATCATTGTTGGTTACACAGCGAGCTTATTTTTCCCTAAACCAGTGCTCGACAAAAAACTATTATATTCCGGATGGCTACATTCAAAACGAAACAAGGAAGATTAAGAATTAACCCAATAGGTTAATTCTTATCAGTATCTGGTGTGCTTTTATCGCCTGCTTTTTTGGCTAAAACCTGGTCAACATATGTTTTATACATCACTTTCCAGTTTCTGCCATTGTTATTAAAATAGTCCTCGATCTTGGTTTTGTATATTTTAAAAACGTTCGATATTTCTTCAATATTCTTATAATCAACAGCCTGTTCTCTTGCTTGTTTAAGGTTGGTTAATACAAATGCTTGCTCAACAGGCGTCATATCGGGCACTATAGATTTATAACCATTCATAGTAAACGCAACTTTTCCAATAGTATATTTATCTAATATAATTTCTACCTGGTCATCGGTTAAATACTGGCGAAGCCCTGTCATTAATGCTGCATGTACAGTTTTAGGGATAGTAGAGTCGATTATAAACTGTCGATCGGCCTTTGTGAAAGTTTTGCCAGTTACCGGGTTCAAACCCTCAGGTACTACATTATAATCATGGCTATTGTGCCAATCGCGCACTGCTGTTAAGTGGGTTGTTATAATTGCTTTTACTTGCGATGCTTTTGCAGTATCGGTAAGATTTAGTGCTGCTACAAACTGCGCTGCTTTTACATCGGGGTCTGATTTTGATTTAGCGGTAGTTTTTGCTTCGTTTTTGCCTTTGCTATCCGATTGCGCATAAGAATTTACAGACACCATCATGGTGATAACTCCTGCAAAAATGATATAAGTTTTTTTCATCAATATTAAGTTTAGTGGTTTATCTGTAATTGGTTCACAGATGGTAAGTATTAACTATGGTAAAGTTATTTACTATTGCCGCCCTAAACTGAAATAGATTATCAAATGAATGTACAATATTATCTTATTGATTGCGACTGATAAAAGATAGCATACATTTGAAATAAGAAACCATATTATGGCTCTTTTCAGAGTTAAAAAAACAACTTCAATTAGCAATGATGAAATTACAGCGCTCAATACTATCTGTTATTATATTTTCATGTATCGCAATCCTATCCAACAAAGCAAATGCCCAGGTAAAAATTGCCGGGCTTTTTACTGATGGCATGGTATTACAACAACGGTCATCTGTTCCGGTTTGGGGATGGGATAAACCCGGAACACATATAGTGGTGACAACATCCTGGAATAAAAAAATATATCGAACATTAACTGACACGTCGGGCAAATTTATACTAAAAGTTACGACCCCAGCTGCAGGCGGCCCGTATCAGCTAACAATAAGCGATGGCAAACCATTAATTTTAAATGATGTATTGATTGGCGAGGTATGGGTGTGTGCCGGGCAATCAAACATGGAGATCCCGATGAAGGGTTATAAGAGCCAGCCTATATTAAATTCAAACGATGCAATTCTCAACTCCAAAAATTCTAATATTCACTTATTCATTGTCCCAAGAGGATCAAAAACAACTTTACAAAAAGATATTAAACCAAGCCATTGGCAGGAGGCTTCGCCCGAGTCGGTAGCAAAGTTTAGCGCTGTAGGATATTATTATGGCAGGCAGCTTAACAAGATACTTAATGTGCCCATAGGGTTGATCAGTTGTAATTACGGCGGATCATCAATACAAGCATGGATGGATGCAGCTACTTTAAAGCCTTATCCTGAAATAAAGATCCCTGCTCCTACTGATTCGATTAAAGAAGTAAGCCGTACGCCTACCACGCTGTATAATGCGATGCTACACGGCATTATTGGCTATGCTATTAAAGGTACAATTTGGTATCAGGGTGAATCAAACTATGATTTTCCGGCTCAGTATGATTCTCTTTTTGTAACCTTCGTAAAAACATTACGGGCAAAATGGGGCATTGGCGATTTCCCGTTTTATTATGCGCAGATAGCCCCTTATGATTATGCGCAGCTACCACCCTACAATAAAGGCGGCAAGTATAATTCGGCATTTTTGAGGGATGTGCAGCGTATTGATGAGGATAAAATACCCAATGCAGGCATGGCTGTTCTAATGGATATTGGTGAGCAAGCAACTATCCACCCACCACGGAAAGAACAAGTTGGTGCCCGTTTAGCCTATTTAGCCTTAGGTAAAACTTATGGGATACTGGGATTTGGTTACGAAAGTCCATCTTATGAATCGTTGACCATAAAAGGCAATTCAGCTATTGTAAAATTTAAAGATGCAGCAAATGGTTTAACTTCATTTTTAAAAGAAATGGACACTTTTGAAATTGCTGGCACCGATAAGCATTTCTATCCTGCAAAAGCTATAATCAACGGAAGTTCAGTTACGGTAAGCAGCGAACAGGTTAAGGAACCTGTAGCTGTAAGGTATGCGTTCAAAGATTTTATAGTTGGCGACCTTTTTGGTACTGATGGATTACCAGTATCCTCATTCCGTACTGATGATTGGGATTATAATGTGCAATGATAATGCTCTTTCAGGATAAGATAACTTCTACAAAAAAGCCCTTTCTGAATTAACAGAAAGGGCTTTAATTATTGATTGATTCAATTTATTTAGTATTTCCGTCGGCATCAAGTTCTATAACTTTATACCCAAGTTCCTGAAGACCTGGTATAATTTGGCCTTTATCACCTACAACCAATATGGTCATTTGATCCGGGTTCAGATATTTTTTAGCCAGATCATCAACCTGCTCTGTAGTCATACCCGAAAGGATGTTGTTTTCCTCTGTTACAAAACTTGACTTCAGATCAAATTCCTGTATATGAGCCAGAAAATCCGCTTTCTGTCCGTTAGTTTCATACTTGCGGGCATCACTCAGGCCTATTGAGTTTTGGGTGAATTCCAGTTCTTCCTGGCTTATACCTTTGTCTGCAAATGCCCTGGTATCTTTAATAATCTCCATTACCGCACTGTCTGTTGAAGCAGACCGTACACCTGTTGATGCGCCAAATACGCCACCGTAATGGCCTGAATTAAAACCTGAACTAACACCATAGGTCCATCCTTTTTCTTCGCGCAGATCCATATTTAAACGACTGTCAAAGCCTCCACCTAAAGAGTAATTAACAATGCCTAAACGATAGAAGGTTCCTGTTGCATCATAGTTTAACCCGGTTAAATACCCCATACGAATTTGCGATTGAGCAGCATGAGGGACATCTACTACATATACGGTGTTTTTTTCTACCGAAGGCACATCTGCAATTGGTTCAGGAACCGTTACCTGTTTGTCTTTCCAATCGTTAAGGAAACCTAACTTACTTTTTATGCTAGCCTCATTAATATCGCCCACAACAACTACTGAAGTTATGCTAGGAGAAAAATTAGCCTCATAATATGCGTTTACATCAGCTAAAGTTATATTTGGTATAGTTTTTTCGTTGCCTGATAAACCAAACGTTCTGATGTTATCTTTTCCATATAAAAGCTTGTTGAATACATTACTTGCAATGTTAGCCGGTTGGGTTTTAGCGATTTGTATACTTTGCAAATCCTGCGTTTTAATACGATCCAGTTCTTCCTGTGTGAATTTCGGATGTAACAAACGCTCCTTTAATAAGGCTAATGTTTCATCAATATTTTTGGTTAACGATGATACCGTAAATACCGTCTTATCGTTCCCGGCTGAAACACTAATACTGCTTCCTATTTTCTCAAGTGCTGAGTTCATTTGCTCGGCTGTATAGTTTTGAGTTTCATCATTAAGCATTTGCGCAACAATGTTGGGTAACCCTGCTTTTGACGGGTCTTTAGCGGCCATTAAACCACCACCTTTAATATTTAATGATAAGGTAACCGAAGGGATCTCATTATTGTCGGTTCCGATCATTTTTATTCCATTAACAGTTGTGGCTGTCCAGAAAGGTGGCACTTTAATAACCGGATTAGGGCCGGCTGGCGGCATTACATTACGGTCAAAGTTATCAACTGCTTTATGGTAAGTTAAATTTGCATAACCATAATCAGGCGCTTTATAATTTTTCTGATCTATGGTATAATTGTCAGGCGCAACAGGCTGCATATTGCTGTTTTTAGGCAATACACTCAATATAACTGCAGCTTTACCTTTAATGTATTGGTTGTACACGCGCATCACATCCTCTTTAGTTACTTTACGGATGTCGGCAAGCTCGCGGCCGATCTGGTTAGGATCGCCTGTTAAGATTTGTGCGGATGACAATTCAGAAACCTTTCCTGAAACACTTGCTAAAGAATTTACAAAGTCAGCTTCTGCACTTCCTTTAAATCTTGCAAGGTCATCATCGGTAACGCCTCTTTTTTCGAATTCAGCAAAAGAATCGTCAACTATCTTTTTCATATCAGCAAGGGTTTGGCCCGGATAAGGTACTGCTTCTATGCTGATCTCACCGGCAAGCTCCGCATTAGATGAACTCATATCTGCCTCAGCCGCTTTCCTGGTTTTTATAAAGTTTTTATAGAAAATAGAATTTTTGCCTTCGCCTATTATTAAAGACAATGCATCTAAAGCAGATTGATCTTTATCATAAACCTTTACTCCCGGATAGGTGATATAAAGCAGTGGCAGCCTTGCATAATTATCGGTGTAAGACGCATATCTGTTTTCGGTTAATACCGGGGCAGGTAATACTGTTTTGTCAACTTCAGGGCCACGCGGAATGCTTCCGAAATATTTTTCAACCCAAGCTAAGGTTTGCTTAACATCAATATCTCCACCAATGCTTAAAACAGCATTATTAGGGCCATACCATCTTAAAAAGAAACGTTTAAGATCATTAACGTCAACTTTATTCAAGTCTTCAACATACCCTATAGTTAACCATGAATAAGGGTGACCATAAGGATACAAGTTTTTTGAAGTTGCTTCACCCACTAAACCATAAGGGCGATTATCATAATTTTGACCTCTTTCATTTTTTACAGTTGATCGTTGGATCTCAAATTTCTTCTGGGTTACCGCATTGATCAGAAAGCCCATGCGGTCTGACTCCAGCCAAAGCATTTTCTCCAGTTGGTTACTCGGAACTGTTTCAAAATAAATTGTTTTATCTCGGCTTGTCTGTCCATTTAAAGTACCGCCTGCAGCATTAATTGTTTTAAAGTGATCGCCGCTTTTAACATGGTCTGATCCTTCAAACATCATGTGCTCATAAAAGTGCGCAAAACCTGATTTACCTATTTCCTCACGTGCTGAACCAACATGGTAGCTAACATCAACATGCACAATAGGATCAGAATGATCTTCGGTTAAAATTACCGTAAGTCCATTTGGCAGCACATATTTTTGAAAAGGTATTACCAGCTCATGGCCTTTTTTTACCACCTTTTCTACTAATTTTGCCTGCTGTTGGGCATATGCGCTATTAATCTGCGTACCTAATGCAATGAGCAAACAACCTTTTAACAATACTTTTTTCATTCAATTAATTTATTTAAGAGATCTATTTCTAATGTTTCGGATTTTAATTCGCTAAAACTCGCTATATCCAACATTAACAACAATCATCTTGCTTAATTCCATAAATTTTATGGTGACAAAGCATTTTCATCGTTCTTTTTACAGTAATAGCATAGTCAACCCACTAATATTGTATGTTTTTTCATTATTAAATTTCACGAAAGGATAATCACGCCAGATGTTCAAATTTCAATGCGATAACAAAAAAATGTGATACTTAAATTCAGAGCAATGGCTCCAGCAATTAAGACTACATAGGCAATAGATTGCCTTGGAATTGGGATATTTCGGAAGGTTGATTTGTAGCAGTTAATTCCGCTATTTGTATCCTATAAATTATTGAGGGGATAAAGAACAGATTTCCGGCAGTTAATTCACCGTTTTCCAGGTTCTTGTTGTGTAGAAAATCGCCGGAATCTATATCATCGTATTTGCACTCATACTTTCACTATGGGAAAATAATTATCAGATCCGGAAAGTTACTTTTACTGCATCAATATTACTACGTAAAACCGATGGAAGCATTTATTATAGCACAAACAGCATAGCAGATTTGTGCTATAATAAATAAAGACTTACAAAGCATCCTATTAATAGCACTAATGATAAATGCCTATTTATATTATTCTTTATAATTATTTATTGTATTTATTGACCGCATCTCTGCTCTCTTTGGATTCTCTCCTGCATCGCGAAGTGCCCGGCGCTGGTGAAGCAGATCCCAATACTGATCAAGTTCTGATTTAATCTTATGAAGCTCACTAATATCATCATCTGTTAAATTCTCTTTACCATATAAGTCTTCTTCTCGTAGGGTAAGCTTCTTTATATGCGATAATACGTTATTATCTTCTGCTTGATTTTCCATTACTTTACAATTGATTAATGATGAATATTACTTTGGTTATTTTGATTTTTTCATTAGCCTTCCAAAGTTAAATGCCAATATAACAAATAGCTAATAAACAATTATTTAAATCTACACTTTCGTGGGATTATTCTCCATTAGATGTTATACATCGTTCATGTTTTTATTCCGAAGCGCTCCAAGCCTGAGAAGACTCTCAGCTGTTGCCACTATAGCTTTTTCATTTGATATTGGAGTCCAGTCAAATACTTGCCTCACCTTAGCATTATTTGCGCCGCGGATCTTATCTATATCATGAACTATTTCTTTGGCTTGTGTGCTAAATATTGAGCTAACTCTAATAATCCAACTTGGCAGCGTTTTGGTGGAAACACGCGCTGCAGCATCCCCCATTCGCGCTTTAAGTGTATTGGCAATTTCCAATAAACTTGTACTATCGCCGGCAGCAAGGAAGCGCTGGCCTCGGGCAGCAGGATCAGTCATGGCGCGTAGATGAAGGTATGCTACATCACGCACATCAATCAATGAGAAATATATATTTGGAAGCTGCGATAATGCGCCCTTCATCATATTTTCAATAATTTGAATAGAGCCGGAAAAGTCTGTACCCAAAGCTGGCCCAAATATGCCTACAGGGTTAATGACTGAAAGCTCTAACGCACCTCCCTCGCGTTCAATGAAATCCCATGCTGCACGTTCCGCTATTGTTTTTGATTTTACATAAGCACTCAAATGAGGATTATCCAGGTTAGTCCAGTTTTCTTCTGAAAAAGGTTTATCATCAGACTTGTGGCCATAACCTATTGCCGCAAAAGATGATGTTAATACTACGCGCTTTACTCCTGCATCACGTGCGGCGCGTAATACACGCAATGCACCTTCGCGGGCGGGAATAATTACGTCATCTGCATTCTTAGATGTACCTGACGGGAAAGGCGATGCCACATGAAGCACATAATCACAACCGGACACAGCTTGTTGCCAGCCATCATCAGTTATAAGATCGGCAGCAACAAATGAAAGTGCATCAACTGCTTCAATTCCTCCGGTTTTAAGCATAGCGCGTACGTCTGTTTCGCGTTCAAGTGAACGTACTGTTGTGCGCACACGATACCCGGCATTTATAAGCTGTAAAATGCAGTGCACACCAACGAACCCCGATCCACCGGTAACAAGCACTAAATTATCGCCATCTGTTTTAATAATCTTATTTTTCATGCATTAAATATTTGCGTGAAGCCTTTATTTTAACTACGTTTTTTCAGAGTGATAACCGTAATCTCCGGCCAAATTCCTACCCTGCCTTTTAAGCCTAAAAATCCAAACCCGCGATTGACGTATAAATATTTACCATTCTTTTTATAAAGGCCTGCCCATTGCTTGTATACATATTTTATCGGGCTCCATTTAAAGCCAAATAGCTCAATTCCAAACTGCATTCCATGAGTATGGCCCGAAAGAGTCAGGTTAATATGCTGATCGTGATCCATAGTTACGGCATCCCAATGCGATGGATCATGCGACATTAAGATCTTAAAAGCATCATCAGGTACATTTTTAGTAGCCTTTTTCAAATCACCATATTTATGAAAACCACCTTTACCCCAGTTCTCTACCCCGATCAATGCGATAGACTGGCCATCTTTTTCAAGAGTTACAGATTCGTTTAGAAGTAATTTAAAACCAATTTCCTGATGTACCTTTTTAAGGCGATCAAGGTTAGCATCTTTATGCCCTTCGCTTTCCCAGTTCATATAATCGCCATAATCATGATTGCCAAGCACCGAAAATTTGCCTCGCTGCGCATTAAGCCGGGCAAAAAATGGTATCCACCTATCCATTTCCGATGCCTGGTTATTTACCAGATCGCCGGTAAATAAAATCACATCACTTTTTTGCGCATTAACCATATCAATGCCTTTTTGCACGCCCTTTTCGCTGGTAAAGCTACCGGAATGTATATCAGACAACTGCGTAAGAGTAAAGCCATCAAAAGCAGCGGGCAGATCATCAAAGAGTAAGGTTTCGCGATGCACCTGGTAATGGTGCCGGCCACGGGTTAACCCAAAGAGCAAACCGGCAAATGGTATAGCGGCGATAATCAGCGCAAGCTGGCTCACCCAAATACTCCTTGCCGGGAAACCTCTGAACAACCGGGTAATATCTTCTAATAATAAAACCGACGTGGCAAAAATTTTAGGAACTGCTGAAAGCAGCATAAGTGCCATTAACCACGGGATGATTTTTTGAGGATTGCGTTTGCCCCTCAGTATAAATATCAAGCTCAGAATGCCCACAGCTATTAAAAGATCAACGAGCCAGTATGCCCATAATATATAATCATTTGCAGTAAGGGTTTTAACTGCTTGATAAAAGTAAACGTCGGCTATAAGCCATATTAAAATTATATAGGAGATCCTATTTTTCATGTATAATTAAGTTTTAGTTATTTATGGCGGATTAATTGAGCATTTTATTTTGATGGAATTTACCGCCAGAATCCCTGTGCTTTTATTTTATGGTTGGGTACACCACTTTTTCGTAAATATTGACGAACATCTACAACCATAGCTGAATTGCCTGCCAAACAGATCATATCATAATTATCTACCGGTTGATTCTGTAACCAGCTTAATACTGATTGTGTGTAACACTGTTGTAAAGCAACCGGCGTTAAACTCAATTCGGGGTAATAGCTGGTCAATTCTTCCCGATGATTTTTGTTGTCGATTACCAGGGCTCCCGAAATTTGTGCATTTTTATTACCCAGTTGCTGAAGTGCGAGGAAATGACCTATGGTACTCTGATCACCCAGGAAGAGATATTTTTCCTGATCCATAGCGGGATAACGATGTGTTTCTATTTGCATATAGCTAATTTGATCCTGCTTATTAAGTGATTTCACCCATGAACTTCCAGGGCCGTTATGAGCCGCATCAACAAACAAGGTACAGGTTTTTGTTAAATCGTCCCACTTTGCAATGGTGTAATCGCGAAAAGTTAAAGGGGCTACCCGGCATTTCAGATGCGCCACTCCTTTAAGCTGATTAAAATCTGCATCAGGAATATGCAGGTCTATTTCATAAAATGTTTCAGAATGCCAGCCTCTTGTTTCCAAAACCAAAGCGGGTTTGGTAAGCTGCCGTTCCAGTAAATTTATTGCTTTATTTTTTATACTCATTGCTTATAACCATATAGACGATTAAGCGATGAAAACATTTTAAAAAATATTAATAGATTGAAAATAACCTGACTTACTTTTGATTATCAACCTTGAGGTGGTTGTAAATTAAAAGAGACAATAAATTTACTCCCCTTGTCTACTTCACTATGTACTGTGATTGTGCCATTTGCAGCATTTACAATTTTTTTTACCAGATATAAGCCAATACCGTTACCATCAATATGAGAGTGAAGCCTGGTACTTATATTAAAAATTTTATCAATAGATGCTTTAGGTATACCAATGCCATTATCCTGCACTGAAAATGTAAAGATATTATCCCTTATTTCGGTGCATATATTAATCACAGGCTTTTCGTTGCGTTTAAATTTTATCCCGTTTAAGATAAGGTTATATAAAATGCTCCTTAAACTTTTTTTGGAAAATCTAATCTCATTAACTTCAAAAGATCGTGTGATAACTGCGTCAGATAGTTCTATTGCGTTTTGCAAACTCCATGCGATGTCATCCACCAACCCGTTCAAATCAACTGTTTCTATTTCGGCAGCCTCACTTCCTATTTTTGGTATCTGAGAGATATCCGATATTAATGAACGAAATTTTTGGACAGAGAAATTTATAATATTTAAAAATTTAAGTAATTCCGAATCAGCCACCTTGAAAAAATTAATTACTCCGATGCTGCCTTCAATATTGCTAAGCGGCGTTATTAGATCGTGCGCAACTGTGTAAACAAAGTTTTCAAGATCTTCATTTATCAAAAGCAGGTTTTTGTTTTTCAATTCCAGCTCAATCTGCTTTTTTTTAAGGTCCGAAATATCGGTGAACGTTATAATAACACCATTTTGGTTATCACACGGATATGTATAATGTGTTAATGATACATGGTACCAATTGCCATTATTACTTTGTAACTCCTCGGTAATAGTTTTTTTGCTGGCAAGCACTTGTTTAACATCTTCAACAATAGTTTCAAAACTTATACCGGCTGCTATATTGTTAAGCGGCTTTATTATATCAGTTTCAAATAAATTAAATTCAATTGCTGCACCAGCAGAAAATCCGGTTAAAAGACAATCGTCATTTATAAACAACTGTTTACATGCATTATTTTCAACATAACCAATAGCTAAAATTTCACTTTTGTCTTTTTCTGTATCCATATTAATTCATGCAATTTTCAATAGCCTCGCCAAGCCTACAGTTATGAAAA